>Ga0207134_1028_pt1 | contig 44956 bp, 46 predicted proteins | sample Alteio_BWMinHeat_12_FD_153527 | JGI IMG/M metagenome (GOLD analysis project Ga0207134, IMG submission 153527) | Enriched cells from forest soil in Barre Woods Harvard Forest LTER site, Petersham, Massachusetts, United States -... | ecosystem: Environmental > Terrestrial > Soil > Temperate forest >... | reverse complement strand
TTCGGCGGAGCATAAACCTGCCCGGGCACGAATCCAATTTTGATGGTATTGGAATGAGGCTGGTTCCGGAGTGCTTGCCGGTTTTTTTCCTGTAGGCGATTATCCTCAGCGGCCTTGGCTTCGCGAAAAACATCCGACGCGACTGAGAGCCTTGGATCGAACAGAAGGCTCTCGCGCAATAAGTTTGCGTGTTGCTTGAGGCCAACGCTCAACATTTCCGCCTCCGCGAGGTGCGCCTGCGTCAGCTGAGGCATCCAGACCAATGGCCGATTGACAACCGGAGGGCGGCTTTTGCTGCCGAGAGTGCTGTAGAGCTGGGCGTAAAAATCCGGAAGGTGATTTGGGTCAACGTGAAGACACTCCTGTCCAAGCGATTGAGGTGACACCCGAGGAACTTGAACAGGATTTGAAAAGACGATGAACTTTCGAAAAATTTTAAGGTGGTTTTCATTCATCGCTCTGGTCGGCACGATCGGAACGGCAATTTTTCTCTACGGATGGCTCAAGCCCTACTACGACCGGGCGGAAGCCTTCGACCTGGCCAAAATCGATGAACTCAACGTCACGACGATCTTTTACGACCGGCATGGCGACGAACTGGGCCGCATCTTCGTCGAAGACCGCATTCCGCTGACTCACTCACAAATTCCGGACACGATGCGGATGGCGGTGATTGCCGCTGAAGATAAGCGCTTTTACTTTCATGGTGGTATCGATATACGCGGAATGGCTCGAGCATTGCGAGAAAACATCCGGGAGGGGCGCATTCGCCAGGGTGGCAGCACCATCACTCAGCAGCTGGCCAAACATTTGATCGGCAATTTTGAAAGAACCCTCGACCGGAAGTTATACGAAGCCTTTCTGGCCCGGCGAATTGAAAGAACCTACAACAAGGACCAAATCCTCGACTACTACCTCAACCGGATCTACTTCGGGAGGAGCTATTTTGGGATCGAAACCGCCGCGCGCGGTTACTTCAACAAACCGGCCAGTGAATTAACACTCAGTGAATGCGCGCTGCTGGCGGGCATCATCAAGGCTCCCAACGTGCGTGTCCGTGAAGATGACATGGATACAACGTTGAAGTGGAGAAATGTGGCGCTCACGAAAATGGTCGATCAACAAATGATTACATCTGCACAAGCCCGCAAAGCCGAAAGTGCAGATGTCGTTCTGGCGCCCAAAAAACTCTCGGGCAAGAACAGCTACTTCATGTCGTATGCAATCAACGAACTGGAGCGGGTCCTGGGCCTTGAATACGGTGATGACATTCCCCAGGGGTTGCGTGTTTACACGACACTCGATCTGCCATTGCAGAAGGATGCTGAAGCAGAGGTGTTAAAAAAATTAAAAGAGACCGAATCCTCACAGTCGACGTCCACTGATCGCGAACCACTTCAGGCAGCGGCCGTCGTACTTGACTCCAAATCCGCGGCCGTACGGATTCTTGTCGGCGGTCGCGACTTCGATGCCAGCCCGTTCAACCACGTTACGATGGCGCGCCGGGAGAATGGGGCGCTTCTCCAACCCTTCCTCTATGCACTAGCCTTCGAACGGCTCAACCTTCACCCCGCATCGATGATCAATGCTTCGTATCTTGATCCGACCGAACTCTCGAAACCCGATGAGGTGGCCTTGGGTGATCCAGACAAGAATATCGCCAAGCCGTTTTTGACGATCCAGGACGCGCTGGCGCTTTCCAACGCGAGTTGCGCCACGCGGGCAGGTCTCCAGCTGGGCATAAAAAATTTCGTGCAGTGGCTTCTCTTCGCCGGAATCGCCAAATCCGATTTATACCATCCCGAAACTTTCGCGGACCTCAAACCGTTGACCGTCATGGAAGTGACCTCGCTCTACCAGGCCCTCGGCAACCGGGGTTTGTATTTGCGGCCGTACGCAATCGAATCGGTGGTCAATAGTCACGAAGAGGTGATCTACCAGTCGCAGCGGCCCGTCCCGACACCGCTTCTCGACCCGCTCACTGCACAGCAGATGACGCTCACCTTGCAGGCAGCCGCCCGGGAAGGGACCGCCAGCAGTCTTGTTACAGATTTCAACATTTCGGCGCCCTTTGCGGGGATGACCGGATATTCGGAGGGATACCGGGATGCATGGTTCGCGGGTTTCACGCCCGAGTTGGTGGCCTGTGTTTGGGTTGGCTTTGATCAATCCAAACCGATTGGCAACAAGGCAATCGCCACACACACCGCCCTGCCCTTGTGGGGAAATATCATGCTCAAGACGCTCGCCAACGACCCGAGCGGCTCCGTATTCCCGGTTCCGGAGAGCTTGAGCCGCGTCGCGGTGGATCGTCGAACCGGTGTCATCAAGGGCCTGGGATTTTTGGCGCCAGCGCCCGGCCAGATTCTTTGCTACCTCAAGCAGAGCCAGCTGGACGCCGCGAAAAACCAGGAAGCTGACGCCTCCAAAATCCGCTTGCCCGAAGACGGATCCGAGTGGTTAAGCACCATGTTCGCGGAGGCGGCCGACCGCCCGGGCCAGATCGAGTCGCCGACAGGAAAGGAAGAATCACCCCCAATTATTCCTCCCGTGGCAGAATACGAGATGCCCGGATTGCGCGGTGATATTCTGACCGCGGAAGGTGAATCGATGACTTCCACGATCCAGACGTACTCGCTGGTGCTGCCGTGGCCTGCATTGGAGATCGCGCGCGATGACGACGAGGCCGTCGCATGGGCCCTCGAGCGCCTGAGAAAAGCCGGCGATTGGCTCGGCAAACCCATCGACATGACCGATGCCGAACTCCGTTCGCTCTATCACTTTCAAAGATTTCATCCCATCGTCGTCGCTGAAAACCTGCCGGAGACCAAATTTTTTTCCTTTCCCGAGAGCACGTTACCCTCCGCAGGATTTGCAATTCAGGAAATTCCCCGCCGCACTTATCCCAAGGGCCACTTTTTCGCGCACGGCCTTGGATATCTCCAGCGCAAGCAAGGGCGTAACCGCAAGACTTACCAGGCAGGCGAAGTGATTTACGACCGTTACACGGGCGCCTCCGGGCTGGAGGAAATTTTTGACCGCGAATTGACCGGCGAGGATGGACACTTCACGGTCGTCACGACCCCCGAAGGTTTTGCCGAGCGGGCCATCATCGACAAGGAGGCCGCCTTCGGACTAAACGTACGCACCACGATCCGTTCCAAGATTCAGCAGGCGGCCGACCGCAGCATCAAAAAAATTCGAAGCGGGGGCGGTCGTGATCCTCGATGTCAAGAACGGCGATGTGATGGCCATGGCTTCTCAGCCGGACTTCGATCCCAACAGTTTCATTCCGGCATTGAGCCCAGAGGTGTGGCAGCTCATGGTGACGTCGAAAAATAATCCACTGCTCAATCGCGCCTATCGGCAGCGTCACCCTCCCGGTTCGGTATTTAAGACGATTACCTCGATCGCCTCCATGCGCAAAGGTGTCTTTGATGTCAACCGCATGCTTGATTGCCCCGGTTATATCCAAGTGGGCAACATCCGCTATTCGCTACCCCAGGAACTGGGCTCTTACAGCTATAACGCCGCCCTCTCGCATTCGATTAACACCTATTTCATCAATCTCGGGCTCAGGACAGGCCGGGACGCCCTTGTCCAAACAGCTCAAGACCTCGGAATTGGCCAACCTACGGGAATTCTTTTACCTGGCGAAGCCGCCGGCCTCATGCCAACGCCGGAGTTCGTCCGGGTCACCCACAAACGACTCATGGGGCCGGGTGATGTGGCCAATATCTCCATCGGGCAAGGCGATGTCCTGGTCACACCACTTCAAATGGCCAATTGGATGGCGGCCATCGCCAATGGAGGAACCCTTTTCCGGCCGCGCCTTGTCAGTCAGTTGGAAGATCGTTCCGGGAAGGCGGTTAAAAAAACGGATGCCTATGTCTTGAAACATATCGCCTTGCCGCAGGAGATTCACTACTTGCAGGAAGCAATGATCGACGCCGTGGAGACAGGCACGGCAACGGCCGCCAAAATTCCCAGGATCCGCTCTGCGGCCAAAACAGGCACGGCCCAGGTGGGCTCCAAACTGCAACCGCGTCAGGTGGCCTGGATCGGCGGCTACATTCCTGCCGACCGTCCCGAATACGCTTTTGCCGTCATGGTGGAGGGAGGCACAGACCAGTCCCTGCATGGCGGCCCGGATGCCGGCCCCATCGTGAAGGAAATTTTCTCGGAAATCTATGGCGCGACCAGGATCGCCGATGCCAAACCATGACACTTAGAAAAAGGGAAAGACCATGAAAATAAAAACCAAAGTAACCCTCTACACGGTCGTGCTGGTTGCGTCGATGGGGGCGGTACTCGGCGGCGCGGTTTACTACTCTGTTTCGGAAACCTTTTACCTGCAGATGCGAACCGATGTGGACAACCGTATGCGCGTCGCATGGGATCTTCTGCAACGGCGCGGCACTCCGTTCCATATCAAAAACAACAAGCTGATGGCCGGAGACGCCGTTCTCAACGGCGATCAGGAATTTGTCGACCAGGTTTCCGTTCTGCTTGGTGGCACCGCGACCATCTTTCAAAATGACACGCGGATTGCCACCACGATCCGAATGCCAGATGGTTCCAGAGCCATAGGAACCAAGCTGTCGGGCCCGGCAAGGCAGGTCCTTTTCCAGCAAGGAAAAAATTACCGCGGCGATCTGAATATTCTCGGCGAACCCTATCTCACAGCCTACGAACTGATCAAAGATCCCTCCGGAAAGACCATCGGGATACTCCAGGTTGGCACGAAAAAAACCGTTTATGACAACGTCCTGTCGGCGATCTTCTGGCGCAGCGTGATGGTCACATTCGCAGGAGTCTTGATTGTCAGTCTCGTCGTTTATGTCGCTCTTAACAACCTAACCGAGGAAATCCGGCAGATTTCCCATAATCGCAGGCTACTGCTTGAATCGACGAGCGAAGGCATCTACAGCATCGACATGAATGGAAAGTGTACCTTCATCAATCCGGCCGCTGCGCAGATGTTGGGCTACGAGGTAAATGAGCTCATGGGAAAGGAAATGCATCCAACAATTCACCACAGTCGTAAGGACGGAACACCGTATCCCTTGAGCGAGTGCCAGCTCTGCCGATCCTTCGCCTATGGAAAAGAAAGACAAAACGATTCAGGCGTGTTTTGGCGCAAGGACGGTCAGCCGCTGCCAAGCAAGTACATCTCTTCGCCGCTCATCGATGAAAAGGGAGTCCAAGGCGCGGTCGTCGTTTTTAATCTTGCCAAAAACTAAACCGTTCCAGTCAAGCGCTTGACTTAATGCAAGTCTGCTGTATCAGCACAAAATGGAAATCAAGAGATGTGGCACACAGCCTTCAGGCAAAGGGTCGGCTGAGTATTTTACCGGTACGGTGCGCATCGATCCCCTGTTCCAGGCAAACGCCCCGGCACGCGCGGTCGCCGCTTGTGTCACATTCGAGCCCGGCGCTCGGACAGCATGGCACACTCACCCGCTAGGTCAGACCCTGATCGTGACGGCTGGCTGCGGCCGCGTGCAACGCTCGGAAGGCCCGATCGAAGAAATTCGGCCGGGTGACGTGATCTGGTTCCCGCCGGGTGAGAAGCATTGGCACGGTGCCTCGGCAACCATCGCCATGACGCACATTGCCATTCAGGAACAGCTCGACGGGAGGACGGTCGACTGGATGGAAAAGGTCAGCGACGAAGAATATCAGGGATCATGACATGACAGAAATCCGGAACTGGAAGTGGGGCGACTCGAAATGAAAGCGCAGGATAAATGAGTACGGACCCCGAATTCAACAAGCTCGAAATTGGAATACAACATCGACAGTAAATCCCGAGAGGTCTCCAACGTGCCGGGTGCCTGCCCAACCTACTGGCTCACCCGCTTTCTCATTCTCCGCCTGCTGGGAGTGATCTACGCGGTGGCTTTTCTGGTGGCGATCAATCAGATTGTTCCCTTGATCGGGGAAGATGGGCTACTCCCCGTCGGCACCTATCTGGAGCGCGTCGGCAATGCGCTCGGATCGACCGGAGCGGGTTTTGCGCGTCTGCCGTCGCTCTTTTGGTTTGCCCATTCCGACGCGACCCTCCTGACAGCGGCGTGGATCGGACTGGCGCTTTCCTGCGTCGTGGTCGCGGGCTTTGCAAATGTGCCACTGATGGCTGTCCTCTGGCTGCTCTACATGTCCTTCGTTCACGTCGGCCAGGAATGGTACGGGTATGGGTGGGAGATCCAGCTTCTCGAAACCGGATTTCTGGCAATCTTCCTCTGCCCGCTGCTCGACCCGCGCCCGTTTCCCAAGCACGCACCGCCGGTGCCGATCATCGGCCTGTTCCGCTGGCTGATCTTCCGCATCATGTTTGGCGCCGGACTGATCAAGATCCACGGCGATGAAGCGTGGCGCGACGGAACCGCGCTATACTACCATTTCGAGACCCAGCCCCTGCCTGGTCCGCTGAGCCGGTGGTTCCACTTTCTGCCACGCGCGGTTTTGAAAACAGGCGTTTGGTTTAATCACCTGGCCGAACTCGTCGCGCCGTGGTTCATCTTCTGGCCCCGCCTCGCACGGCACATCGCGGGATCGGTAATCGTGCTCTTTCAGATGACCCTCATTTTCAGCGGCAACCTCTCCTTTCTCAATTGGCTGACCATCCTTCCCGCGCTGGCGTGTTTCGATGACGGCTTCTGGTCGAGGCTTCTGCCTCGCCCACTCGTCAGCCGGGCGGAAACAGCCAACGCCCGCGCCGAGCCGTCCCGGCCGATGCTGGTCACTTCCTGGAGCGTCGCTGCTCTCATCGCGCTCCTCAGCATCCCATCCGTGCTCAACATGCTTTCTCCCAGGCAAATCATGAACACATCGTTCGATCCCCTCGATCTGGTGAATACTTATGGCGCGTTCGGATCGGTGGGGCGCGAGCGTTTGAACGTGGTATTCGAAGGAACGATGGACCAGACTCCTGACGATAACGCGGACTGGAAACCCTATCGCTACAAGGGTTTACCTGTCGCGCTCGATCAACGTCCGCCTCAGGTCGCCCCCTACCAGCTGCGTTTGGACTGGCAAATGTGGTTCGCCGCCATGTCGTCACCCGAGCAGTACCCGTGGACGCTGAACCTCGTCTGGAAACTGCTTCACAACGACCCCGGCGCAGTCAGTCTTTTCGCCGACAATCCCTTCGCCAGCGCTCCGCCGCGCTACATCCGGGCAGTCCTCTATCGCTATACTTTTGCACCGCCTGGAAATGCCGAAGGCCTATGGTGGAATCGCGAGCGGGTCGGCAACGTCTGGCTTCCCGCTCTGTCGGCCGACGATCCGCGTCTGGTCGAATTCGTGAAACGTTACTGGTCCCCACGAAAAGGACCCTGGCTACCGAGCCTGAGAACCCGCAAAGGATCTGGCGGATAAAGGCGATCGTTGCCGGAAACTATGGTGTGACGCGGCCGGTTTTGACCATTCATTACGTTGAGGCGACAGAACTTATGATAGCAAATGCCAACCCGCCCAAGGCTACCGGTTCAAGGCCCGATGCGAAGGACGATTTAAAAACCCTTTCTCCGCCGGCTCCGGAAGTGGTTCAATCCCATTTGAGCCCAATTTTTGGAGCCGGGTTATTAGTCGGGTTACAAGTCGCCTTCTAATCACTGAGTTTAAAAAGGTCGACCTCGAGGGGGTCTGTCTGCGACACCATTGCCGTTCCCAGCGGGTGGGGCACGTTCTTTCATCGCTTCTGATGATGTAAGAGGAACTTTTTTCGATTAACCCTCGCCGATGATGGTCTGCTACGGTTTTTATTAACGAAAGGCGATTGTTTAAGGCCTCGTTGCTCACGGCATATGAAAACGATGAGCGAGTTGGTCTTTGACCTGCCCATCCGAACCAAGTAAGAACCTAAAACCCGCGGAGATCTCATGGCACTACAGCAAGAGAAGACTTCACCCCTGATAGTTCAATCCACGCCTTCGATCGGTCCCCGTGGCTACATCATCGAAGAATACACGAAGACGGTTTGTCCCTATTGTATCAGCGAAGGCGGAGCGCGATCGGACGATCCCGACATTTTCAAGGATGGGATGCTTGTCAGCCATGATGGAAGCATCTGGCTTCGGCGCTTTTGCAAGGAACATGGCGAAACCGAGTCGCTCTATGAGGAAGATGCCGCGATATGGAGGGCCCGCGCTGGATGGAGCACACCGACGCTCCGCATCACGCCCGACCGGCCGGACAACGACAAACCGTTTCCCAACGGCTATCGCGACGGCCTTCCCATTTCGCACGGCCAGCATACCTGCATCCTCCTGCTCAATATCACCGACCGCTGCAATTTTGGCTGCACCACTTGTTATGCCTCCGCCAAGGCGCCGGGCAGTACCGTGCCGGAGCACGAGCGCCCGGACATCCCCGATATTCTGAACACCGTTCAAACGGTTATCCGGCGCGAGGGAGGGAAACTGGGCGTGCTGATGCTTTCAGGCGGCGAACCAACGATCCGGAAGGATCTATCGGATATCATCCGCAGTCTTCTCGAGCTTCCCATCACCCGCATTATGATCAATACAAACGGCCGCAGGATCGCACGCGACGATGTATTCCTGGATTTTCTTCGCGCGCATCGGGACCGGATCGAGGTTTATCTCCAGTTCGATGGCTTTCGCCCGTCCACAAATATCGCACTGCGCGACGAAGATGTTGCCGCCGAAAAAGTGTCGGCTCTCGAGCGCCTCGATCAGGCGGGAATTTTCGTCACGTTGGTGACGACGGTCAAACGCGGCGTCAATGAAGACGAGCTCGGAGAAATCGCCAAACTGGGGCTTGCCACGTCGAAGTGCGCGGGAATCACCTTCCAGCCGATGTTTGGCTCAGGACGCATCCTTCCCTATGACCCCAAAAGCCGAGCGACTCCGACGGGCGTGCTCCGGCGGCTCGGCGAACAGACCGGAGGGCTTCTCGACGCCACAGATTTTATTCCACTTCCTTGCTCTCACAAAGACTGCTGCGACATCACCTACCTCTTGCCAGCTGGTCAAGGAAAGTGGAAATCGCTGCCAAAGCTGATTGGGCGGGAGGAACTCAAGAATTGGATCCATGCCTGCTCCAACACGATCACCTTCGAGAACCTCAAAGGGCCGGTCGTAGAGTTGATCCGCTCAGGCATTCTTCAGCGCGTCTTCTCCGAACAGCAAAAAATCGGCACGCTCCAGCTCATGCGTGATGTGGTGCAGATGTGCGGCTGTGTTCCGGGCCTGCCGGAGCTTCTTTCCGGAATGGGTTCCTGGGCCTCGCGCCGCAAGCCGGCCGAGGAGGCGCTACCGGCGCGAATGTTCCGCATCACCGTCAAAATGTTCATGGATGCGCATACGTTCCACGAAGCCCGGATTCGTCAGTGCTGCGTCCACACCGGCACGTTCGAGCAGGACCCGAGACGCTATTCATTTTGCTGGCGCTGGCTCTTCAGCGACGCGGGTGACTTCGGCCCCAAGGAGGCCGCCTGAGCATCGGAAGCATGTTCACCTTTTTCGGCTACGCCGTCGGTGGCGCCGTTCTCTATTGGGCAGCCCGTCGAAGAAGACTGGCGACCGAGGGTTTTGGTTACATCGTCGTCGCGGGGATTTGTGGCGGCATTTTGGGCGCCAAATTGATGGTTTGGATGGGGTTCAATTGGCAGGCCTTCGCGGCTTCGCCGTTGCATATGCTCAACCCGCATTCCGGCGGTCGTTCGATCATGGGCGGTGTCCTCGGCGGATGGCTGGCCGTCGAATTGGCCAAGCACAAACTGGGTATCAAGCGCTCGACGGGCGATCTCTTCGCGCTTGCCTTGCCGGCTGGCGAAGCGATCGGACGCATTGGCTGTTTTTTGAACGGTTGCTGTTACGGAATTCCCACCACCGCATTCTGGGGAGTGGAACAGCACGGGGCGCTCCGCCATCCGACGCAACTCTATTCGGCTGCGGCCTGCGCGGCGATCTTCGGATTGCTTTTGTATTTGCGTGACCGGATGCCACGGGAGGGGGATCTTTTCCGGCTCTATCTGATCCTTTGGGGGGCGAGCCGCTTCCTGATCGAGTTTTTTCGCGAGAACGAGGTGCTCTATCACGGCCTCTCCATGTTCCAATGGATCGGCCTGGAGCTGGTGATTCTCTTTTCCATCGTGCTTTGGATTTCACACCACCGCATCCGGCTCAATATGCGGCAAACTGCAGAAGCCAACTAAACAGGGTCAATCAATGTCAGTGCGATGCAAAAACTGTGGCACAGATTTATGGGGCGCCCCTGATTATTGTTCAAATTGTGGGGAAAAAATCTGGACGGAAGGAGAGAACTTTGGAAAATCATTGTTAATGACTTTGGGTTGTGTGCTTCTGGTAGTTTTCATTTTGGTCGCCGTCTATTTGCTGTTTTTCATCGCAACCTGCCGAATAACCTGATGAATCAACCATTTAGCGCGGGCCAATTATGATCAACTGTCCCAACTGCGGAACATCGACGATCGACGCGGCCACCTACTGTCCCAAGTGCGGATCTTTTCTCCAACGCAAGCCGCAGGACGCAAGTCTTGGCTGGCGGGTGTTCGGTGCCATTGCCGCAACATTCGGCTTTCTGATTCTGGGTGCAGTCGGGGCTTGTTTTGGAGGCGTGTTCGGCTCGGCCATCGGTGATGCGGGAATATGGATGGGCGCCGTGGGAGCGGTCATCGTCGTCGGCTGTTTATGGGGCCTCTCGTTGAGGGCAATTTTTCGCAAGAGGAGCGATTAATCGGTTTGGAAAATTGTTATGAGCATCACGAGTTGCACGAATTGTGGCGAGAGAATATCACGCGAAAATTATTTTTGCCCCACCTGCGGCAAGATGATCCGAACCGTTGGCCACGGATCAGAGCTTGCGTTTCAGGTCGCGATGGCAATGCTCATTACAGTTGTAGGCATTGGTCTGATGATCTTTGGTTCTTGCCTGGGCACTCCATTCTTAGCCGCCCCGCCGCCAACAGAGATGTTTTTCTCTCGGGCAATTCTAATTCTAGTCCCGGTGGCTTGGTTTTTTGCGATTTTTAAAATCTTTAAAAGACAACCCCCCAGCGACTGACAAGGCTCCCTTGCAAAAGTCAGTTGCAATCCAACGGATGTTACCAAACAACAAAGGATAAAATTATGCTCCGATGGCTTAGAATGCTTCTGATCCTGGACTCCGCGGTTCTCATTCTGCTGGGCCTCTTTCTCATGTTCTCGCCCGGCCGTCTGGAAACGTTCTTCCACTTTGAGAACCTGCCCGATGGCGTCCGCTATTTGCTCGGCCTCTGGGGCTGTGTCTTCGCGACGCTGGGCTTTGGCTATGCCGTGGCGGCCACAGACCCGTGGCGTCACGTTGTTTGGGTACAGATGGGCATTGCCCGCGGCGCCCTGGAGTTCTTGCTGGGCCTCTACTACGTCTCGCAACATCTCGTGACGTTTCGGCAGGCAGGGGTGGGCATTATTGTCGCGGGGCTGATCGCCGTGGGCTACTCGATTCTTTACCCTCGCCGCAGATCAAGCACGGCTCAGGAGCCGGGAGCCGGCGCCAGTACGGCCTGAAACAGAGGAATTCATCTTATGAATCCATCGACCGCATCCGAGAGCTGTGTTTTGGGCGACGGCAAGACCAAAGGACAGACCTTTGAGGGCATCGCCTTCACCTTTTGCAAGGCCGCCACATTAATACTGATCCTGCAGAAATTTGCGCTTCCTGTCGTCTCGGGCGCCGCGGCTGTTTTCTATCTGATCGCCTTTTGGCATGGGCAGAAAGAAAGCCGGTGCATTCTGAAATATTCGTTGCTGATCGCCACCTTCTGGGGGGCGGTGGCCATCGTTTCCGGCTACCGGATCTTCGCACCGTACTTCCAATAGGCTGCACCCCAAGGCCGAGCCTGTCGGACCCCGCTCATCAGCTTGAATCCCAGGCTTCGTTTCATGGCTCATTTTTTGCCTCGATTAACGCGGCCAACTGGCCTTCTATTCTCACGAAACTTTCATTCCCCTTCACCTTCATGAAAGGACAAATCACATGACCAATCAAACCGCCACATTGACCAATCCAAGCCTTGCACAGGAGCTTCTCGACGCAATCGACGAGCAGTTTGGAATCCACCCCGGTTTTCGCGCCGCTCACGCCAAAGGCCTGATGTGCTCGGGCACGTTCAAGCCGTCGGCCGAGGCGGCCAGGCTGACGCGCGCCTCGCACGCAAGCCGTCCTTCCACCCCGGTGACGGTGCGCTACTCGGATTCCACCGGCCTGCCGTCCATCCCCGACAACGATCCAAAGCGCTCCGGTCCCAGAGGAATTGCCGCCCGCTTTCACCTTGGCGAGCATGAGCACACCGACATCATCGGGCACTCCACCGACGGTTTTCCCGTCAAAAACGGCGAGGAGTTTCTCGAGCTGGTCCGCGCCGGAACAGCCTTCGCCGCGGGACGGCCCGAGGCGCTCGGATCGTTCCTGGCAACCCATCCGAACGCGAAGAGATTCGTGGAAACGCCCAAACCGATTCCGACTAGTTTCGCACGGGAGGCGTTCTTTGCCGTGACCTCCTTCAAATTCACCAACACCGACGGCGTAAGCCGCCACGGACGGTTCCGCATCCGGCCCGAAGCGGGGACGGAATACCTCTCTGACGAAGCCGCGGCGGCGAAATCCAAGGACTTCCTCTTCGAAGAGATCGGTCCGCGGCTCGCCCGGGAGCCGGTGAAGCTCGGCGTAGTCGTTCAGATCGCGGAGCCGGACGATGATGTCGCCGACGCCAGTGTGCCGTGGCCGAAGAATCGCAAGGAGATCGCCTTTGGAACCATCACCCTGACGGCGCGAGTCGACGACCAGGCACCGGAACGGCGCAAAATCATTTTCGATCCCATCCCGAGGGTCGATGGCATCGACACGTCCGGCGATCCGCTCTCGGAAGTGCGCGCGGACATTTATTTACTCAGTGGACGCAGGAGGCGGGCCGCCCTGGGCAACGGCAAACATTGACCAAAAAAACAGGAGATTGAATCTCATGCGTAAAATGCGAGTTGCGCAGGTTCCCGCCGCCAAGCGGGATTTTGAAATCGTCGAACGGCCGGTGCCCGAGCCCGGGCCGGGCACCCTTCGAATCAAGGTGGAAGCGTGCGGCATCTGCCACAGTGATTCGCTAGTGAAGGAGGGTCTCTGGCCCGGGATTCAATACCCGCGCGTTCCAGGACATGAAGTGGCCGGCAGCATTGATGCTGTCGGCGCGGGGGTGACGGGATGGACGCCGGGCCAGCGCGTCGGAGTCGGGTGGAACGGCGGATACTGCGGACAATGCGACCCGTGCAGGCGCGGAGATTTCTTTGCATGCGTAACGCAGCAGGTTACCGGCATCAGCTTCGACGGCGGCTATGCCGAGTACATGATCGCTCCCGTCAACGCGGTGGCGCGGTTTCCGGCTGAATTATCGCCTGTCGATGCCGCGCCGCTACTTTGCGCGGGAATCACGACGTTCAACGCCTTGCGAAACTCCGGGGCGCGCCCGGGCGATGTCGTCGCGGTGCTCGGGCTTGGCGGATTGGGACATTTGGGCGTGCAATACGCCGCGAAGATGGGCTTCAAGACGGTAGCAATCGCCCGCGGCAAGGACAAAGAGCTGCTCGCGCGGCAGTTGGGTGCGGCGATCTATATTGACAGCCAGTCGCAGGATCCCGCAGCCGAGTTGCAGAAACTCGGCGGCGCGAGCGTCATTATTTCGACCGTCACCTCCGGCGCGGCCATGAGCGCGGTCCAGGGTGGACTGGCCATCACTGGGACGTTGATGTTGCTCGGCGTGGATGAGTCATTGCAAATTTCGCCGTTGGTTTTGATTCCGGGTCGCCGCTCGGTGAAAGGTTGGTATTGCGGAACGTCGATCGACTCGCAAGACACACTCGCCTTCAGCACCCGCGCCGGCGTGCGCTCGATGAACGAAACTTTTCCACTGGAACGTGTGAGTGAAGCGTACGACCGCATGATGAGCGGCAAGGCGCGATTCCGGGTGGTTCTCACGATGCAATGAATGATGTAATTCTTGTTACAAGGGCGGCAGGCCGCCTGAGCACAGTTGGTCGCACTATTGGTTGCCAGTTGCTCAGGGATCTCTAAACTCCTCTCCATAATTGCGGCGAGTTTTATCGCGATTTCGCAACGATTGTAGGTATATGACAAGCGCCGCAATCTGGCGATCATCATATTTTTTCGCGAAGGTGGGCATTTCCCCTTTGATGCCTTTTTTGATCGTCGCTGCGATGCGAGCGTTACTGATGGAGAGGTTGTGGAGGTCAGGACCTTCGTCCCCGTGCGCATCATCACCGTGACACTGGGAGCAACTCATCTCGAAAATCTCATGTCCCTGGGCAACAAGTTCGGGAGTTGTCACAATTTCAGAAGAAACATTTTTGGAAGATACTGCCGTTTGAGACGGATTTGAATTCGTCATTGCCTTGATTGAACCAGCCAGCCCCCAAACACTGCACAAGGAAAATAAGACAACCGCTAGAGCCCATCCGAGAGACCTTACTTCGAGCGAGAGATTCATTCTCTTCGTCTAGGAATTTAGAATCAGTTCGCCACCCCAATAACCCGCTCCGGCCATGAGACCTGCCGTGAGAAACAATACAACGAGATAAGCGATAAAGCTCCGGTGCGAGGCCCTGTCATCCACCAGTACACGCCAAACACCCAACCCGACCAGCCCGGCAAACGCGGGCCAGACGAAGAGATGATGAAAGAGCAGGGTGTCATGTCCCAGTACTTCACCTTTTGTCATGAACAAACCGGAAAGCACGGCAGGAAACGTACCAAGTGCTCCGAGAATTATCGTGAAGTAACCAGCAGCATGAAGCTGAGCTTTGCGCGGCGATGGCCTAGGCCAGAAAAAGGCTAGGCCGTCAAATAGTGCCGCCGCCATGACCAGCGCGATTGGAAAGTGGACGCTGGCTCCGTGGAGTTTAGGCCAGAGGGTAGGATCGATCGACATGGCACAGCGATTTGAATTTTCAAGCCAGAGTTGAATCTATGAGGGCGAGATGATGATTTACCTCAGTATAATTGACGCTAGTTAGGCCCAAAACGCTGCGCAATTGGCCGGCAGGAACGACCATCGGCCCTGGCTTGGGCGCGGTGCCCGGTGCCGGTTGGGGGAAGGCGGTTGAACGCGCCGTATGAAAAGTCATGTTCCCCTCAATTTTTTGCATCGATTGGTGAATATGGCCGTTGAGGACTGTCACAGAACCGAAACGCTTAAGCAGATCGAGTGCCTTAGCGCCGTCACTGGTGCCCCAGCCCCATTGCGGATAAACTTCCCAAAGTGGTACGTGGGCAAAGACGACAATTGGTGTGCTGGTCGAAAGCGAAGCAAGGTCCTTTTGCAGCCAATCGAGCTGGTCCTGGCCGAGAATGCCCAAGCTCTGCTCGGCCTTGCCGAAGACGTTGACCAAGCCAATGAAGTGGACACCTTTTTGATCGAAGCTGTACCATCCATGGCCCTGCGTTCCCTTACCAAATCGATTTAAGTATTGTGCGCCGTTGTCGCTTAGGATGTCGTGCTCCCCCGGGACATAGAAAACTTTCGAGGTTTTTGCGGTTTTGAGCATTTGCTCCACCGTGTCAAACTCATCGGCCTGCGAAAGATGGCTCAGATCCCCTGTGTGAAGCATAAATTCTGGCGCTTTGGGCAGCGCATTAATCCGCGTGATCGCTTCCTGAAAGGTGCTAATGACATTCGTGTTCGCGGGCTTGTGGAAACCGATGTGAGTATCGCTGATCTGGACGAAAGTAAGTTCCGCCCCTGCTATCGATCCCGGATTAGCCAGCACATCTCCCAACGCTCGCGAAGAAAGCCGGCCACCGTAAATGGAACAAACCACCGCCGTACCGACCCAGCCCATGCATTTGAGAAAGCCGCGCCGGTCGATGCCATCGCGACTGGTGGCGTGCATAATAATATCGTTGTTTGTCATAATAATTTTTCCTACTTTTGGTGTTTGATGTCTCCGAAGATAAAGGCCTGTTATATGCCTTCACCATGCTCTACCCACTGGGAAGGCCGTTTATTCCGGGGAAAAAAAGAATTTTTTGGGAATAAAATCGGTTAGAATTCGGTATCTCTATTGTGGAGCAATATCGCGATGCGGGAGGCAATCTGAGTCAGCCGGATTTTGAGCAGGTCTTCCTGCCCCATCTCGATGCCGCTTATAATCTCGCCCGATGGCTCCTGCGAAACGACCAAGATGCCGAGGACGCCGTGCAAGAGGCTTATCTACGTGCATATAAGGCTTTCGCTCGCTTTCGCGGCGGGGACGGCAAGGCTTGGTTTATGACGATTTTGCGAAATGTCTGCTATACCATGATCAAGAAATTACGGAGCAATGAAACGTCGGAGCCTTTTGATGAAAGAATCCATCAGTCGATGAGTGATTTGGAAATGCAGGAAGCGTTTCGACGGAAAGCCGATGCCGAAAACTTGCATTATGCTCTGGAAAAACTGCCGGACGAGTTTCGGGAAATCATCGTGTTGCACGATCTCGAAGGCCTCGCTTACAGGGAAATTGCCGCCGTCGCGAGCATTCCAATTGGCACAGTCATGTCGCGGCTCGCCCGAGCACGGGGACGATTGCGTACCGAAATCATCGCCTTAAACGCCAAGGAGCCATCTTCATGAATCACGACGAAGTTGCCCGATTATTAGGACCTTTTCAGGACGGCGAGTTGGACCTGGCCACTTCCCAAAAATTGGAAGAACATCTGGCCAGCTGCCCGTCCTGCCAGCAAAAATTGGCAGGAGAACAGGAACTGGCCAATCTCATTCGCTCCGAGATTCCACGTTTTCAGGCCTCGCCTTTCTTGAAAACGCGCATTCAAGCAGCTCTACGTGAAAATAAATCTACCTCGGCGACTATTCCATCGTGGAATCCCATTACACTGGCGTGGGCCTATTCCGGCTTGGCCGTCGCCACACTCGTCATTTTGGCGGTTGGCGTTTTTTGGACGCAGAGAGTTCCTGTGTTGGAGCAGGAAGCAGTGACAAATCATGTCCGTTCGTTGCAGGTAAGTCATCTTATGGATGTCGCTTCGACCGACCAGCACACAGTGAAACCATGGTTTGCGGGCAAGCTCGATTATTCGCCACAAGTGGTTGATCTCAGTCCATCCGGTTATCCACTCATGGGTGGACGGCTTGACGTTTTGGACCACCGCAATGTCGCCGCCATTATCTACCAGCGCCGGAAACACTACATCAATCTTTTCATCTGGCCGTCAGATACGAAATCGCTTCATGCTCGGCTCTACAACCAGAACGGCTATCACGTCCTTGACTGGACCAAATCGGGAATGAACTACCTCGCCGTGTCAGAACTAGGAGAAAAGGAATTGAATGAATTTGTACAAATGATTCAGGACCAAACCATCGATAAATGATTAGGAACATTTCCCCTTGCCAAGCAACGGAGAGTCGCTAGTTTACGGTGCTCTACTTGCGCTCGTGGCGGAACTGGCAGACGCGCTAGATTCAGGTTCTAGTGGGGCAACCCGTGGAGGTTCAAGTCCTCTCGAGCGCATTTTCCCGCGCGTACACACGCCGAATTTCTTTGTTAGTCTTGCGCGCGACCTCAATCAAGTACTTTTGATGTACATTCCTTCGGTCGTGCTCGCCAAGCCTCGAACTTCTAGCGTCTTCGCGCGGAAAAGATGAAGATGCGGATCTGAGACTGCATCAGTGACCGTGGCGTTTCTTTTCCGAAAGCTGTTCGAGAGTCGATGAGTTCTGCTGGGAGTCCGGCGGACTTTCTCTTTTGAATTCCCTCACCGGGGCCGGACGCTCGCGCTCGGGCGCGGGGGCCTGTTGAACTGGACGCGGTTGCCGGGATTCCTGGACACGAGGCGACTCGGCTCTAACTCTTGATTCCCGTTGCTGTTCCAGGACTTGTGGCGCGCGTTCCTGACGGATCGCTGGCTTTTCCTGCTGGATGATCCGGTCCGCCACTGGCGCCTGCACAGAAGGCTCAACGATCCTCGATTGCGTTCGGTCGGTGCTAGAACGGGTTCCGGAATGTCTCCAGCTGTTCTGACGTTCTGGGGGTGCCGCATTGATCTCCGTCGAACGATCCGTTTGAGTGGCAACGCTTCGTTCCACAGTTCGTCTCCGGGTGAAATCGCCGGCGTCCATGGCGTGATCGGCTTGCACCTTGTTGACACGACCCTCCGCGCGCTGAGGACGATCCGTTTGCTCGGAGGCGCGGACCACCGGAGCGAAAACCTCCAGTCGATCTCCCTGCCGTTCGGCTCGTTGACCTCCGTTCGAATCCGCACGCCGCTCCAATCTCAGTCGCTCGATGCTCCGATCGCTACGTCGATTGACAGCTTGGAAGTCAGGACCCACGTTGACGATCGAAGTGTTATTGCGGACGATCCTCGTCACGTTGACTGTATTGTCGATGATCGTCACATTGCGCTCGGGCCGGCAAATCACATCACGCAACCGGCGTGATCCAAAATTCCTGACCTCGCAGAAATTGTAGCAAGAGGGTCTGAAGTTGAAGTTCACATTGACGCTGAAACCGCTCCGAGGTTCCCACACCGCTTCCGGGGGCAACGGAGCCCAACCGATGTAATCATCCGAAGTTCTCCACGCAACCCAAGCCGGACCCCATTCATAGCCCGGCACCCATGCCCATCCGGGGCCATCCAGGAAAACCCATCGACCGTAGTGATAAGTCGCCCAACCCCAAGGCTCGTCGCTCACCCAGGTCCACCCGCATTCGGTGTAGGCCCAGGAGCCGTCACTGTAGGGGCGCCAGTCACCGGAATCCGTGTCCGGCACCCAGCAGGGTCCATACGGTTCCACCTCAACCCAAGTGCCATAGGGCTGCAGGGATTCCTGGAAATATTGAAATGATACATCCACGTCGGATCGAGCCTCGGCCTTTTGGGCCGATATACTCAATAACAAGGCCAAAGCGCAGATCACCGCAAAAAAAAGGTTGTGGGTTCGCGTCCTTCCGGGGTTCAATAGTTGGGTAATCATATGTGTTGGTGCGACGCTGGAAGAACCGCGAATATTCAAGCCAGCAGCCGGCCTTGAAATACGCCTTTAAAAAGTCGGTTTCAGGTTGTTTGGAGGCGGGCTTTGTTGGATTGACCTTTGCGGTGCAAAAGTGTTTAGTACGGGCGCAACTGTTCGTATTGCCGTCTGCATCAAGGAGTTAAGGAAATAACCGTGCCTCAAACACGCAAATTCAATGGATTGTTCAGCTACTCGAAGGTCGACGCCGTCCCGGTCCTGTGCGGCGTCCTGCACTTCGGATATGTGATCGCTCTCTTCACGCTGTTTCCTATTCTGCCGCTTTGGGCCATGCTGATTCTCGGAGCCATTTACTCGGTAAGCATTTCCTGGAACATCAATGGCATCTCCCACAACTTCATCCACAACCCCTACTTCACCAGCAATGCGTTGAATCGTCTGTTTAGCTTGCTCGAGTCCCTGATATGCGGGTTTTCGCAGACCTTCTACGACTGCGTCCACATGCGCCACCACATGGGCAACGCGGATAAACCGGGCGCCGATCACACCACCATCGACTGGCTGTCGATTTACCGCTTCGGAAAGAATGGCGAGGCGGAGAACGTCTGGTCGTACTCGCTGCTCGGCTACTTCCGCGACGACCCCAAAGCCATCTATCACGAACTCAAGCGCCGGAATCCGGCCGATGCTCGCTGGGGTGTCTTCGAAATTTTCGCGTTCCTGGGATTTTTCGCCGCTCTTGCCATTCTGAACTGGAAGTTCATGCTGTTCTTTCTGCCGTTTTACTATTTTGGCCATTGCCTTTCCTACCTCAACGGCTATTTCGAGCATTACGCTGGCAACCCCGATGTGCCGATTGCCTGGGGTGTCAGCAGTTACCACAAGCTCTACAACCTGACGTGGTTCAACAATGGCTACCATGCCGAACATCACTTCCGGCCGAAACTTCACTGGACACGAATGCCTGAGTTCCACGAGCAGATTCTCGAAGCACAACACAAGGCCGGCGTGCGCGTCATCCAACCGCCGCATGCTCTCGGCTTCCTGGACGAAAATCTTCCCGACCGAAGCCTTCCGCTTGTTCCAGCCAATTCCGAGAACGGACAAACAGCAGGGATCGCCATCTGAACACACCGCTTATGCAATCTTCCATCACCCTTCCTAAATTGGGATCCCAGAATGGCCTCATGCCCAGTGAGCGCGTTCTCAAGGGCCGCCTTGGAAAATCCTACGTCGTCACCAAGGCTGACCTGATCGACAGTACGCTCTGGGAGAGTTGTTTTTCCCATCTCTGCTTCGACCACCGGCATTTTCACACGATTGAAAAAACCATCCCCCAGGATTTCGATTACCGCTACCTCGTCCTGGAGGACGAGGAAACCGGCGTTCGTGCCATCCAGCCGGTCTTTCTGATCCGTCAGGACATCATGGCCGGCCTGCCGCGGCCATTCCACACTCTCATGCGCACCATCCGGCGCATTTTCCCAAACTTCCTGAAACTCAAAACGCTCATGGTCGGGACCACGGTCGGCGAAGGCCACCTCGGCGCGGCCTCCGATCCTGACCGGGCATGGCTGGGCGAGGCGCTGCACGAAACGGTCGCTGACTACGCGCGCGAGTGCAATGCGTCGATTGTCGTTCTCAAGGATTTCCACTCGAAGTATCGCGAACACCTCGCACCGTTCTCCAACAACGGATATTCGCGCGTGCCGAGCATGCCGGGCGTCAAACTCGATCTCAACTTCGACAGCTTCGAGGATTACATGGCGCAATCGCTAAGCAAGGCGACGCGCAAGGGACTTCGACGCAAATTCAAGAAAGCAGCCGCTGCCGGCCCCATCGAAGTGCAGGTCCTCACCGACATCAGCCCCCTCATCGACGAGGTTTTTCCTCTCTATATCGCCGTGTTTGAACGGGCCGAGTTCCGCTTCGAAAAACTGACCAAGGAGTATTTGTGCGAAGTCGGAAAACAAATGCCCGACCGCGTTCGTTTTTTTGTCTGGTGGCGCTCAGGAAAAATCATCGCTTTCAGTCTTTGCTTCGTGCATGACAACCTGCTCTACGATGGCGTCATCGGACTCGACTATTCGGTGGCCTTGGACCTGCACCTTTATTTCATCACATGGCGGGATACCATCCAATGGGCGATCGAAAACAAGGTCAAGTGTTACTACAGTGGCCCGCTCAATTACGATTCGAAGCGCCATTTCCGATGCGACTTGGTCCCCCTCGATCTCTATGTCTTCCACACCTCCCCCTGGATCAATCCGATCTTCCGCAGGGCCGTCAAGTGGCTCGAGCCGACCCGGCACGATCCAAACATCCGGCTCTTCGACAACGCTCACGAGCTGTAATTCTGTTTTTTCGCCGCCTGAAGCATTTTCTCCTTGGCAGCACCGCCGTCCTGCGGGGAAACTCCGCCCGTTCATGCAGGCGCCCGTTCAAAATCCCAACGTTGCAAGCACCAACACAAAACCCAAGTCTCCGAAGGGGTTGCTCAACCCCTACTTTCAGATCATTCTAGGGGCGCTGCTGGCCGCTGCATCCGAAATATTCCTTAAGAAAGGCGCGATCGAAACGGTCCATCTTGCCGGACATGTGGATTGGACGGGTCTTTCCGCGCTTGGCTCGGGCTGGGTCTGGCTGGCAATCCTCTTCTACGCATCCAGTTTTGCGGCATGGCTGCACGTGCTCCGATTCGTGCCGCTCAACATTGCGTTCAATCTCAGCAGCATCATTCATGTCTTCGTGCCTCTGGCCTGCTGGATTTTTCTAGGCGAGGCGATTTCTGGAACGCGATGGTTTGGCATCTCGCTGGTCCTGCTCGGCATCTGCGTCATCGCCAAACCCTTGGTGATCATCGAGGAGAAACTGTGACCACCACCGCCCTCCTGCTCGTGATTCTGACCGTGGCCTGCCTGGTCGCGGGCCAGTTGATCATCAAACATGCGATGGGAATGACGCACGACACCCCGATCCCGTGGAAGAAATTCATTCCAAAGCTCGCGTTAGGCGTCGGCGTCATGACTGCCTGGTTTTTGCTCTGGCTCTCTCTGCTTCAATCCTACGAGCTGAGCTACCTGTTCCCTTTCGACAGCCTGAGTGCCGTTTTCCTCAGCCTGGGTGCATCCATTTTTTTGAAGGAAAAACTAACCCTGCGACTCTGGGTGGGGATCCTTCTGATCGTCATGGGGATCTTTGTTGTTTCAGTCAGCTAGACCGGTTCAACGGCTCCCGTCAAAACCGGCCAAATGGCTTCATAAGCGCGCCGGTTTGTCTCGCGGGCTTTTTCAAGGGTTACGCCGCGATTTTTTGGATGGTCAAACCCGCTGGCAAACTTTTGCGTCCACCGCGCGAATGATGGCTCTGACCAGGCGCCACAAAGATCTCCGCCAACCAAATTTCCGGCTGCGCGGAGCCGGCCCACAGCCCACGCGACATCCCCCGCTGTGAAAAGTCCGTTCTCCCAATGGGTAAGCGCCTCTCCGGCGGACAGGCAATCAAGGTCGACGGTGACATAAACATTTGCGCCCCGCACATCTTCCGCAAATGCGTCGAAACGCTCCTTCCAGTTCGAGCGGCTGATCGGGTTCCAAACACCGGATTGGCCGGTGCCATACCGCTCCTGCCACGCGAAAATTTCAAGCCGGCCGGAATTCACCGCGGCTCTATTTCCAAAAATCCGGTTGGGCAGGTTCAATTCAAAATTGCCGCAGCCCCAGACAACGGCTTTTCGAACATGATCGAGATCCAATGCGCGATTGATCCATCCTCCACACGCCCAGCGCGGCGGGCGGAGATCCCAATCCGGATGGTTGTCAAAAGAGACAAGTGTGAGTGGTTCCGAATAACGCCTCAACCAGAGAGCCGTCAGATGGTGAAAATCGCCGGCGCCATACAGGATAAATTCCCGGAGCTCGTTTCGAATGTCCTCGGCGAACGATTCAATGAGCGAACTGGAGGTGCAAAACCTCAGCTGCGGACCCCATTTGCGGGCATCGAGCCGCGCCGGCAGATTTGCATCCTGCGCCGGCCAGGCCCCGTCCAGATCGAGGTGAACAGAGCGAGCCGCGGATCGGTCTTCCATCAGCCGATCCCCCCATCAGAAGTTGTACGACGTCGTGATTCCGAGATAGTGCGGACCCGTCTTGTCGCGGTCTGTCCGTGTCGCTTTGTACGGGTTGTCGTTGAAGTCATACGTCAGCGCCACAGAGATATTTTCGCTCAGTTTTTGTCCCAGCGTCATTCCCGAATGAAAGTAGTTGGGGTTGCGTCCGGATTGACCGAACTGACTGAAAATGAAATCCTGTCCAATACGGGCCTCGACGCTGCCGCCCGGCCAAATATTTTGGTTGATAAGAAGGTGCGGATAAAAGTGTCCCCGTCCGCGATCTTCATCCGTCCGTCCGAGACGCACCGGATCGGTGTTGAACGTCATTTCTCCTTCAAGGACTGGCCCGAAATTCCCGCTGAGCCACGGCTGCCAAAGATATTCCGCGAGGCCGCCGACGCCAAAAGTGTTCTCGGGGTAATTGACAAGAGTGGTTGTGCTCGTTCCGCTATGCAGGTCGTCAGGACGTTGCTGGGCAAACCCGTAGGCGCCCGCGTAAAATCCGCAGTCCCTTACTTCCGGCCGCGGATCCATCTGGCGCATGTCCACGTCCACCAGAAAGCGCGTCTCGGTTTGTATATAGTTGTCAGGCCGTAATGCCGGATTCTGTCCGCTGCCGAAGAAATAATAATCGACACGCTCAGAAAGTTCGAAGCCAACCTCCTTGGTCGCCTGGTAGCGGCCATAGGCATACGGCCCAAAATCATACCAATTATAACCCGGAGGCGCTCCACCCAGTGTCGGGTCCCGCTCGCGGACACTGGCGGCGTTGTAGTTCAACCCAACGCCCATCGTCCAGGGAGTTCCTTCGATGTTCCTGATCGAAAGCTGCGCGCTTTCACCCAGGTCGAACTCCACGGGCGTGTCCAGAATCTCCCAGCTGTCCACCTGTTTAAGTCCAACGTAAAACTGCGGAAGTACCAAGTAGTTGTCTCCCTCTCCCCGCCCGAAGTAATCTCCGGCGGTAAAGCCGATGAAACCCTGCACCGGATAATTCTTTTCCTTCAGCAGGCTGAGTGGTTGTGGATTTTCGGCCCGGAGCAGCGCGCCGAACATCAAACACAAAAATAAAAGAGTACCGGTTCGAAGCATAAAAAACATCAGGGTTTGGAGCGCGGTGGAATTTCAGCCGTCAGTTTTCCGGCAAGCGTCACCATCGTGCCTTCCACGTAAGGGGCTTCGGCCATGGCGCCGACGCTCCACTTTGTCAGGTCGAACAGCTTTGTGCCGACGCGAAGCTTTAGAAACAGGCCAACCTCCGGATGCGACACATCGTTTGGCGGGAAGGAGCCATAAGACACGCACAGCTGTCCCGTGTTGGGTTCGTAGCGATAGCCTTTGGCCTCCATGCCCCGAACGATCTCCTTTTCAATCGCCAGCCAAACCTCGCGCGAAAGGCCGTTGAACTCCTTCAATTCCTCGAGGCAAAAAGTCTCGTAATGGCCGGGAACGAAATCGTGGGCACACCAGACCCGCTTCATATTGACCGGAACGGAGTCGGCTGAAGCACCGCAAACAGCCAACCCAAAGGCCAAAAGGCAAATTGTCACAATCCTCACCGGGAGACGTTTACAAAAAAGACTCCGTAAAACCAAGAGATAAATGACCAAGCCCTCCACCCCAACTGCTTGATCCTCAGATTCTTCCAATCTGATGAGCTTGCGAAAAAGCGTATTATGAACGATAATGTCAAGATCCATGGACTCCAGTGAACGCAAGATTTACGTCTCTCGGGAGAATGAAGAAGACTATCGGCTTTTCTCCCCGCGTACGGCTCGAGGCTATCTGAAGACCGGTCTTATCCAGGAAAATGACATGGCCTGGTGTGAAGGCATGACCAGCTGGGCTCCGCTCATCCGCGTTCTTGAAACGCTCGAGAGCAAGATACCTGGCGTCACCCAGCCCTCCGCCGCATCCACAGAACTTCCCAAGCCCCCCTCCAAAATCCCCGCCGCAAAACTTGCCGAAACGTGCTTCCAGCTCGCGCTCAGTTTTCAGGATGCCTACACCAAGGTGATTCGCGACCTCCAAGCCACCGAGTCAAAGGAAGAGGAACTTGATTATGGACAGATCTGGGTGGAACTCGTCTATCTTGGTTGCGTCGTCGTCGACCATGCGATCGAGGCGTCACTCGATGAGGATGCTCGTGAATTTGTTCTGAAGCTCTACCGGTCGCACCTCTACCGGGTCAAAATCGAGGGCATCCACAGTTTCCGGCCGATCAAAACCCGGCTGCTTGTCTACGGCCAGGAAGCTCACAACATACATTCGACGATATCCGATGAACTCGTGGGACAAAAATTCGCCCATTTTTGCGGCGGCAAGAACAACAAGAAATTGATCACGATCGGCAGCACTCTCTTTCACAACGTCTATAGCCACGTGACCGCAAAACTCCAGGAGATGGACATCACTAAACACGCGCCGTGAATAGAAACGCGCGATGAGAAGCGCGAACCGCGACGCAAATCACCGGTTATTCACTGTTTTTTCTTCCCTGCTGGCTTCGGTTCGTCCTTCCACCACTTGAGCATTTCAACGATTTCGAGATAACCCGCATCGCCTGCAATCATCAGCGCGGTCTTTTCATCCTTGCTCCGCGCATTTTTGTCCGCGCCGCGCTCGATCAACAACCTCGCGGTCTCCGCGTGCCCTTCTTGAACGGCGTCCATGAGCGAGGTCCAACCATCCGAGTCCCCGGCATTCACATCCGCGTCTGCTTCCAGCAACAGTTCCACGGTCCGGTTCCGACCGTCCCTTGACGCATCCATCAGTGCGGTGTCGCCGGATTCATCCGCGATGTTCACATCCGCTCCAACCGAGATAAGAAATCGGACCAGATCGTTCCGCCCGTCGGAAACGGCATACATCAGCGCGGTGGTCCCCTCCTTGTTTCGGGCGTTGACATCCGCCTTGTGAGCGATCAGCCCCTCAACGATGTCGTGCCGGCCCTGGCTCACCGCGTACATCAGAGGAGTGTCTCCCGTCTCATCGGAGGCGCTCACATTCGCGCCGTTCTCGACCAAAGTCCGGATCACCGAAAGCTGACTGTTCCATACGGCCTGGATCAGGGGGGTGCGCCCCGCACTGTCGCCGGCATTGACCTTCGCTCCCTTGGAGAGCAGAAACTTCACCATGTCATTGTGACCTGACCAGGCAACTTGTGTCAGCGGCGTGTCTCCGTTCTTGTTCCTGCCATTGATGTCGGCACCGCGGGCCAGCACCGCTTCCACCTGGTTCGTGTCACCCGTCTGCGCAACGGTGACCAGCTCCTCCTGGAGCTTCTTTTCGCGGCAGGAGAAGGAGACACAGGTGATGAGAATCAAAACCAGAAGGACTCGGTATTTCATGAGACGAAGGTGACTATGCCAAGACTTTTGGGAAAATCAACGGCCTCAATGGGATTGATCCGTTCAACATGGATCGGTTACGCTCGGCTGCATGAAACTTGGCATCTTTGGAGGAACGTTCAACCCCACCCACAACGCACATCTGTTGATCGCCTCAAAGGCCCAGGAGCAGTTTTCACTGGATCGGATCATGTTCATCCCAGTGCACCTCCCACCGCACAAGACGGAGTCCGACGATGCCGGCCATTGGCAACGCTATGACATGGTCCGTTTGGCCATCGCGTCGCACAAGAACTGGGAGTGCAGCGACATCGAAATTACCCGCGGGGGATCGTCGTACACGGTCGATACTCTCAAAGCCCTTCGAATCGAATATCCTGACGCCGAATTTTTCCTGATCGTCGGTTCTGACAATCTTCTTTCCTTGGACTCCTGGCGGGAGCCGGAGCGGGTCTCCTCCATGGCGATCATCCTGGCTTATGAACGCCTGGGCCACGCCTTGCCCACCCATCCGAATGAGCTCAGGCAGCGGTTAAAATTGACGATCGATTACCGCGTCATCGAGGGCGCGGCCTTGGACATCGCCTCCTCTGAGATCCGGAAAATGATACGGGAGAAAAAAAATGTGTCGGAGCTTGTCCCCCCGGAGGTTTTAACCTACATCCAAGCGCATGGATTGTACCAATAACAAGTCCTCCAATGGGGAAGCTCGGCAATGAAGAACAAAGATGCCGAGTACATCGCAAGGCGCTGCTTTGAGCTGGCGGAAGCAAAGAAGGCCGAAGACCTGGTCTGGCTCGACCTCCGGGGTGAATCTTCAGTCTGCGATTTCTTCATCATCGGCTCCGGCCTCTCCGAACCGCACCTCAAAGCCCTCGCCGACCACATTGAAACGGAGTTGCGCCTCGAGAAAATCCTCGCCAAAGGCATGGACGGTTTTCCGGGCAGCCAGTGGGTCATTCTTGATTACGTCGATGTCCTTGTTCACATCTTCCTCAAGGAGAAGCGCAAATTCTACGGCCTTGAGCAACTTTGGGGCACAACCAAGCGGATCAAATGAGGGCCGCCTAATCTCATTGTTTTTCGAACCATGAAATGTTTAATGGCGACAAGGTTTCTATGAGATCAATGACAGGATATGGCCGTGGAGAAACCCACTGGCATGGTTACAAATTCACCGTCGAGTTGAACTCGGTCAACCGCAAGCAGAGTGAGATCTCTGTCGACATTCAGCGGGATCTGATCGAACTCGAACCGCGCATTCGCGACGAAATCAACACTTCCGTGTCGCGGGGCCGCGTGCATGTCGTCGTTGCATTCCACCGCGAAAGCTCCAACGGGAGTTCGCACGTCCGGCTGAACGAGCCTTTGGCACGCACCTACTTGAACGCCATTCGGAAGCTCCGGAAGGATTTAAAACTTGTTGGTGATGTATCGGTCGAAACGCTTCTGCGATTTCCCGGCGTGCTTCAAACACAGGAGCAGGAGATCGATCCGGAAGCCGTTTGGCCGCATTTGGAGAAAGCTCTCAACGACTCCCTGAAAAAACTGATCGCAATGCGCGATCGGGAGGGAAAATTTCTTGGACGCGAACTTGTGAAGCGCTTGAAGCTGATCGAATCGCGGATCCATGCCATCGAGAAAATGCGCCCAGAGATCGTGGAACGCTACCGCGGCCAGCTTCATCAGCGCATCCAGTCGACGGGCCTCACCTTGAGCTTCGATGACGAGCGGCTGCTGAAGGAAGTTGTCATTTTCGCCGACCGCTCCGACATCACCGAGGAAATCACCCGCCTTCAGAGCCACCTCAAGCAGGTGTACGAGCAGATTTCCCTGCGCGAACCCGTCGGTCGCACGCTCGACTTTCTGGCGCAGGAGATGAACCGGGAGATCAATACCATTGGTTCAAAAGCCAATCACGCGGATGTCTCACAGCATGTCGTCCAGATGAAGGCAGAATTGGAAAAAATCCGGGAACAGATCCAGAACATCGAATAGCACCGGCGCGACCATCTCATGCTGAAGAAAAAAACAGGCATCTTGTTTCTCGTTTCCGCGCCGTCGGGCGCCGGGAAGACCACGCTTTGCAAAAACCTGAGAATGACGCCTGACTTCATCTATTCGATCTCCTGCACGACGCGCAAGCCCCGGCAGAACGAGGAAAACGGCAAGGACTATTTTTTTTTGAGCGAGAAGGAATTCGATCAAAAAATACAGGCCGACGAATTCCTGGAGCACGCGTCCGTCCACCTCTACCGTTATGGGACGCTCCGCGCCCCCATCCTTAAAGCCATCGATTCGGGCGTGGATGTTCTACTGGATGTTGATGTGCAAGGCGCCGAGAGTGTGCGAGGTTGCCGGAACAAGGCGATCGTGGACAATCTCGCCGATATTTTCATTTTCCCACCCAGTCTCAAGGAGCTCGACCGGCGGCTGCGCCACCGGGCAACGGAAACCGAGGAAGAGTTGAAAGTTCGCCTGGAAACGGCGATTCGCGAGATGAAACAATGGGACCGCTACAAGTATGTGATCGTCAGTGGATCGCCGGAGGATGATTTGAAACAGTTCCGCATGATCATGCGCGCCGAACAGGCGCTTAGCAGAAGGCTTACGCTTGAAAAATAAACGCGTTGTTCTGGGTGTGACCGGCTCGATCGCAGCCTACAAGGCCGCCGATCTGGCCAGCAAACTGGTGAAGCTCAAGCTCCACGTCCAGGTGATCATGACGAAGGATGCTTGCAAGTTCATCACGCCCCTCACTCTGCAAACGATGTCGCGCAACCCCGTGACCACCTGCTTCGAGGACGAGGGTGATCATTGGCATCCCAGCCATCTCGACATCGCTGACAATGCCGACCTGATCGTCATTGCACCCGCCACTGCACATGTTGTCGCTGAACTGGCGCACGGACTTGCCGGCGACATCCTGACCACCGTATGCCTGGCAACCAAAGCGCCTTTGCTGATCGCTCCCGCGATGAACGGCAAGATGTGGCTTCATCCGGCCACGCAGGCCAACGTTGAAATCCTCCAGGCCCGAGGCGTCGAATTCATCGGACCGGAAAAAGGATTGCTCGCCTGCGGATACGAAGGCATCGGGCGGCTCTGGCAGGTCGACGGGATTGTTGACCAAATTCAAAAGATCCTAAAATCAAAAAAAACGTAGAATTCAGAAGTTAGGAGCTAGAAGTCAGAATTTCTTTCTTCCATCATCAACCCTTGCCTGTTTCCCCCTTAATTCCTTCTAGCTCCTGAATTCTTTCTCCTGTATTCCATAAGGGGTCAGGGAAATCAGCCCATGAGAAAGCAGAAAGCTCCGAAGAAGCGTGCATTGAGATTCCTAATCACCGCCGGGCCGACACGCGAGGCGCTCGATCCCGTCCGGTATTTTTCCAATCGTTCCTCCGGCAAGATGGGCTATGCCCTGGCCGCCGCCGCAAGCCGGCTGGGATCAGTCACACTCATCTCGGGCCCCGTTTCACTCACCCCTCCTCGTCCGGTGAAAATCATCCGTGTGGAGACCGCAAAAGAGATGGCCCGGGCTGTCCTCCGAAAATTCCGGAGTTCCGACGTCATTCTCCAATGCGCCGCGGTGGCCGATTACAGCCCCGCCCGCGCTCCAAAACATAAAATAAAAAAAACCGGCACTCCGCTTTCCATAAAAATGGTCCCGACCCTCGACATTCTTTCCGTGTTGGGCCGGAGAAAAAAGGCTGGCCAACTCCTGATCGGCTTCGCGGCTGAAACGCACGGACTGAAAAAAAACGCCCTTCTCAAACTCCGCAGCAAGAATCTCGACTTTATCGTCGCCAACCCGGTTGGGAAAAAGAGCTCGGGTCTTGAAAGTGACTTCAATCAAGCGGTCGTTTTCGGACGCGGAGGCTTTGAAAAAAAGTTTCCGAGAATGACGAAGGCCGGACTTGCGCGGAAACTTCTCACCCTCTTTCTGACCAAGTCATGATTCTGACGGTCACCCTCAACCCGGCAATCGACTCAAACCTGATTGTTGATGGGCTGGGAGAAAAGGAAAGACACCTGGTCCTCAAGTCCCGCAAGGTCGCCGGCGGCAAAGGCGTCAATGTCAGCCGCGTGCTATGCAGGCTGGGAACCCGAAACCAGGCCTTCGTGATGCTGGGAGGAAAGTCGGGGGCGGGGTTTCAGTCGCTTGCCCGCCGTGATCGCATCCCGCTCGCCATGATCCGAATCGCGGCTGAAACCAGAACGAATCTCACGATTGTTGAACGCAAATCACAACGACAGATCAAGCTGAACCAGCCGGGTTCCCGTGTGGCCGCGGCTGATCTTCGACGGATAGGCTCGGCGTTGCAAAAAAAAATCCGTTCCGCTTCGATTGTTGTGTTTTCCGGAAGCCTTCCGCCCGGCATTCCCCCCCGTTTTCTCACCGGCATGATCCGACATGCCAACCGCCTCGGAAAACGCACGGTGGTCGACACCTCGGGGCCCACACTCGCCGCGATCAAAAAAATTCCCGTATGGCTTCTGGCACCCAACGATGAGGAATGGCGGTCAATCGGCCGCTCCGCGCCAAAGGCAAAGTGGGTGCTGGTTTCGCTCGGAGACCGGGGAGCGGAACTCTCCGGCCCGGGCATCCATTTGAGGAAAAAATTGAAGCGGCAAAAATCGCTTTGCACGATCGGCGCGGGCGATTCGCTCCTCGCGGGATTTCTTCACGAAATGCTGAAGACCAATGATCCGGAAAAAGCGCTCGCGTTTGGCCTGGCTTGCGGTGCGGCTTGCGTTATGAACCCGCCGGGACAGCTGGCCGATTTGAAAACAATTCGGAAGGTGCTGCGCAGGCAGTGAGGGACTCAGACTTTCTTCGTGAATAGCGGCTTGATCTCGATCTCGAAACGAGGATCGCTGCGAATCATCTTTAGGTCAGGATCCTTGATCATCCACTTCCAGTCTGTGTAACCGAGCTTCACGGCCTCCTTGAGCGTCATGAATGCCTCATCCACCTGGCCACAGAGCGAGAGGCTGCAAGCGAGGTTGTAGTGGACAAACCCGTCCCTAGGGCAGAGCGACCGAAGCTTGAAATCCACCTCCAGACCATCACGAACACGCCCGGAGGAGGTATAGGCTTCCGCAAGCAGCTTTAAGGTATCGACATCAGCCGGCAGCCTTTTGAGAAGACTTTCATAAAAATCGATTTCGACCTCGGGCTTCTCTTTGCTTTTGGGGTGCATGGTTGGCAGGGAGGAGGATGTTCGTCTGTTCCTGATTTAAAGTTGCACCAAGTTTTCCCTTCCGCAAGCGGAGAAATGCGGTTCAAACAAAAAAGCCCCCCGGTATTGAGCCGGGAGGCTTTTCGAATTTTGCGTGCGTAACACGAATTTAAACGTCGTAATACATGAAGAACTCATACGGATGCGGACGGAGCCGGATCTGGTCGAATTCATCGCGCTTGCGTTTGACCCATGCCTCGACAACGTCCTTGGTGAAGACGTCGCCCTTGAGGAGGAACTCATGGTCCTTCTCGAGCTCATCGCAGGCTTCCTGGAGGGAAGCCGGCATGCTCGGCACGCTGGCCAGTTCCTCAGGCGGCAGCTCATAGATGTTCTTGTCGAGCGGTTCACCGGGATGAATCTTGTTTTGAATGCCGTCCAGACCCGCCATGAGCATCGCAGAGAAGGCGATGTACGGGTTGGCCGCGGGATCCGGCGAACGGAACTCGATGCGCTTGGCCTTCGGGCTCGGCGAGTACGTCGGGATGCGGATCGATGCCGAACGGTTGCGCGACGAGTACGCCAGGTTGACCGGGGCTTCAAATCCCGGCGTCAGGCGCTTGTAGCTGTTGTTGGTCGGGTTCGTGAACGCCGCAATCGAGCGCGCATGCTTCAGAATTCCGCCGATGTAGTAAAGCCCCAGGTCACTCAAACCGGCATACTTGCTGCCGGCGAAAAGCGGCTTGTCGCCTTTCCAGAGACTCTGGTGGGTGTGCATGCCTGAACCGTTGTCGTTGAATAGCGGCTTCGGCATGAACGTGACGGTCTTGTTGTATTTGCGGGCCACGTTTTTGACGATGTACTTGTAGAGCATCACGATATCGCCCATGCGCAGGAGCGAGTCGAAACGAACGTCGATCTCGGCCTGTCCTGCCGTCGCCACCTCATGGTGCTCGCGCTCAACCTTGATGCCGCATTCACCCATGACCAGGATCATCTCGTTACGCAGGTCGGTCTGCTGGTCCTGCGGGCGGACCGGGAAATATCCCTCCTTGTGGCGAAGCTTGTTGCCCAGGTTCGGGTATTCCTCGCGGCCGGTATTCCAGACCGCTTCCGACGAATCGATAAAGTGATAGGCCGAATTGGAGGTTTGGTCGAATCGCACATCATCAAACACGAAGAACTCGGGCTCAGGGCCGAAGTAAGCTGTGTCGGCGATGCCGGTGCTCTTCAGATAGGCCTCGGCCTTCGCAGCAATGTTGCGCGGGTCGCGGGAGTAAGGATCGCGCGTAATCGGATCGACCACCGAAGCCACGATGCTCAGCGAGGTGTTGGTGGAAAAGGGGTCAATCATCGCGGTTTTCGGATCGAAAATGAGGAGCATGTCGCTCGACTCAATCGATTTCCAGCCGCGGATGCTTGATCCGTCAAAACCCATGCCCTCTTCGAACACGTCTTCGGTCAACTCGGCGAGGGGCATTGAGTAATGCTGCCAGGTTCCCAGAAAGTCGCAAAATTTGACGTCGACCAGCTTCGCCTCGCGGTCTTTCGCGAGTTTGATCACTTCTTTAGGTGTCATGTCACTCACTCCTTTTTTTATTAACTTTCAATTTTCTCACTGCAGAAAAGTTGATTCGAATTGTCCTGCTTCTCCCCCAGCCTCCCCAATCCGCGTGCTCTGAAGAGAACAGGTTACTTAGGCGGTGCCCCGGACCTTGTAAACATCAAATTCATTTCAGTGACCGAGGCTCCGCCTTCCCAGGAACTGTTTGCTCCTTCTCTGAATCAACTGGAGTCCAATGGCCAGCACCCAGTGTGCCAAATCAAGAAAATTGGATGTTGTTCACTGCAAAACGCTTGCAAAAGAAGCAAAATAAAGTTTCATTAGAGCTTGAAAGGGGCTTGAGGCTTCTTTACCCAGCGTGGGGGCCGCTGTTGTTTTTTATTCAACCTGACCGTTTTAGGACGTCCAATGGGATTGAAGGAGACCAAACCGAACTGACCTTGTCATGGCTAGACTTGTAACGATTTCCGAAACAATGGAGGGCAAAGTCTTCGAGCTTACCGAGGACAAACTCACCATCGGACGGCTCCCTGACAACTCGATTCGAATCGAGGAGAACTCTGTTTCAGGCCATCATGCGGTCCTGACCCTGAGCCGCGACGACTACTCCGTACGCGATCTCAATTCGACCAATGGAACCCGCGTCAACGGGCAGAAGGTCGTGGAAGCCAAGCTGATCAATGGCGACATCCTTACGCTTGGCCATGTCGAACTGCGCTACGAGTCTGACACCAAGAAAAACACCAAACCCCTTCCCCCGCCCCGCAAGGGCATCGATCTTTCCGAAACCAGCCCCATCAACTACAAGCCGCCGCCAAAGTCGTTCACCAGCGCCTCACCGTTCAAAAAGAAAAAGGGACCGGAGCGCCTCTTCCAATATACAATGATTGGCCTTGGCGGGGCGATCGTTCTGCTCATTCTCTGGATTATTTATAAGCTCGTCAGCGCATAGCTGTAGCGGTGTCCTGTTGCGATTTTTGCCGCTTCTCGGTCCATCTGGCTAACTCTCTTGATTCGCCATAACCTGATCACCACACCACCGTCTTTTTTCTCGCTGTACGCTCGCTGGCCCTCGCGATAGGTTTGCACGGATGGCCGCTTCCAAAACTGCTTTCCTGGACTACCAATCAGGGACCCCGGTCCTTCCGGAAGTCTTTGAAGCGATGAAGCCATACTTCTTGGAATGGTTCGGCAATGCCGGAAGCCAGCACCAACACGGCCTGCGCGCCCGCGACGCAATCGAAAACGCGCGGGCGCAGGCGGCGGAACTGATCCACGCGGAAAGTCCGGAGGATATTCTGTTCACCTCCGGCGCAACCGAATCGGCCAACCTGGCGGTCAAGGGAGTGGCAATGGCCACCGCGCCCGGCGGTCACATCGTGATGTCACCCACGGAACATCCCTCGGTGTTGAACTCTGTGCTATTTTTGGAAAAAATGGGGTACCCATGCACGCGACTGAAGTGCAGCCCGGAAGGATTGGTTTCGCCTGACGACATAGCCCGCGCGATCACCGACAAAACGATCCTGGTCGCGATTCAACTCGCCAACCACGACATCGGAGCCATCCAGCCAATCGAAGAGATCAGCCGGATCGCACGCGAGCGCGGCGTCCCGCTCTTTTGCGATGCGTCCGCTTGTGGCGGCTGGCTGCCGATCGATGTCCACAGGCTGGGAGTCCAGATGCTTTCGCTCGCGCCCCATCGTTTTTATGGTCCCAAGGGTTCCGGAATTCTCTATCGGAACCGGCACGCACGGATCGAAAGCCTATTGCATGGTGGAAAGCAGGAAGGCGGCAAGCGAGCCGGAACTGAAAATGTCCCGGCAATCGTCGGCGCCGGCAAGGCGTGCGAAATGGCCGGCCGCGATCTTGACAAGCGCCGGTCGCACACGGCGAAACTCCAAAAAAGACTGGTGGAGGAATTGCTCAAACGCGTCCGATTCAACCGGCTCAACGGTCCCCCACCTGGCCCCAAACGGCTGAGCACTAACGTCAACATCAGCATCGAAGGAATCGAGGGCGAGAGCCTGTTGCTGCTCTGCGACATGCAAGGCATCGCGCTTGCCAGCGGACCGAGTTGCGTGACGCAAAATTTGAAAATTTCCCACGTCCTGCAAGCCATCGGCTTGAATGAAGCGCAGGCTCGTGGAAATATCCTGATGACGCTTGGCAAAGACAATACGGAGGCCGACATCGATTACGTTCTCGACACGCTTCCCGGACTGGTCGAGAAATTGAGGGCGATGTCTCCTTCGTGGAAGGCGTAAAGAAAAAATGGTTACGGAAGATCAAATCAAGAAGGCCCTGGAAGAGGTGAAATATCCCGGTTTCACGCGGAACATTGTTTCGTTTGGAATGGTCAAGAAGATCGGGATCGAGGAATCGACTGTCGACCTGGTGCTGGGACTGACCACGTCCGACAAGACGATCGCAGGGCAAATCCACAAGGATGTCGAGGCGGCGCTGAGAAAAGTCGACGGACTCAAAACAATCAATCTCACGATCAATCTGCAAAGCGCCGCGCAATCGGCTCAAGTACAGGGACGCCAGGCGGGCATTCCGGGAGTCAAACACGCCATCGCTGTCGCCAGCGGCAAGGGTGGCGTCGGCAAATCGACCGTTGCGGTCAACCTCGCGATCGCCATGCAGCAAGGCGGCGCGCGTGTCGGTCTGCTTGATTGCGACATTTACGGGCCGAGCATTCCCCTCATGATGGGTGTCCGGGAAAGACCCCAAATCACGGACGACAAGCTCGAGCCTCTCACCAACTTTGGGATCCGGCTGATGTCGATGGGATTTTTGATCGACGAAAATTCCCCGGTGATCTGGCGCGGACCGATGATCATGAAAACGGTCCAGCAATTTTCACATCATGTCAACTGGGGTGAGCTCGACTACCTGGTGATCGACCTGCCACCCGGAACCGGCGACACGCAAATCTCGCTTTGCCAGACATTGCCGCTCAGCGGCGTCGTGATGGTGACGACGCCGCAGGAAGTCGCCTTGATTGATGTTCGCAAGGCGGCTGCGATGTTCCAGAAAGTGAATGTGCCGGTTCTGGGCATCATTGAAAACATGAGTTCGTTCATCTGCCCGAGCGACCAGAAACGCTACGACATCTTCGGCACAGGAGGCGGCCGCAGGGAGGCGGAAAGAACAGGCGTCCCCTTCCTGGGAGAAATCCCGATCACGATGGAAATTCGCCAAGGCGGCGACCAGGGCCTCCCCGTGATGGTCACAGCACCCGATTCGATTCCCGGCAAAGCGTTCGTGCAAATCTCCCGCGCGCTTCGAGCCGAGCTCGAAAAAAGGCCCGAATAAGAGGGCTTCCAGCGGCGTCCAATTCGTACCTTAAACCGTTTGATCCTTGATTGATGCGGGTTTATATTATTTCATAGGTTGAACAAATATGTCCCTAAGAAAGACATCATGGAAAATGGACGAACAAATCGGAAGGAGGGTCGAACAAGTCGCTTTCATAAGTACTTGAAAGTGATCGACTTATCCCGTCCGGACAGTGTCTCGAATTGTAAAAACAACGTTGACACTCCGGGGTTTTCATCCAATCCTATCAACGCGAAACTGACCCTTTCAGAAGGAAATGCTTTGGACGACAAGTCAGAAGAGCTGCTGAAGAAATCGGCTCTGTATAAGGAATTCCTGGCAGAGCGGGAAGAGATCTTGCGCCACAAATGGCTCGAGAGCGAAAAAGCCGGTCATGACATCGGTTTCGAGCGCGCCCTTCTGGATTGGATCGTCAAACACCGCTCCAGCTGGCGCCGTGATCGCGTGAGGAAACCCGCGTAATCTAGTGGTGTCCTGTTCAGGACATCGCCTCTTCTCCTTCTCCAGTTCCTACGTTTTTTGTTGCCATCTCCGCCGACACGGGGCACGTTCTTTCTCGAACATTCATTAAAACCTTTAACCCGATCCTGCGAGGTCGGAAAGGAACCCAAATGAACAGCCATACTACTTATGGCCCTTCCGGGCCTGCCGTACCCTTAACGGCGCTTTTCCTTTCCACTCACTTTTCCGCGCGAGGCAACTTATGGTCATCGTCCTAAAATCCGACGCCATCGACCGCGCGCTGACCCGGATAGCCCACGAGATCGTGGAGCACAATCCGAAGGTCGAAACTCTGTTCCTGGTCGGGGTCCAGACTCGAGGGGTCTTCCTGGCCGAGCGACTGGCGAAAAAAATCAAGGACATCACCCGGCAGGAAGTGCCGACCGCAAAACTCGATATCACATTCCACCGGGATGATCTGAATATACGCACGGAGTTGCCCGTTCCGAAAAGCACCGACATCGAATCAAGTCTCGACGGCAAGCATGTCATCCTCGTCGATGACGTCATTTTTCACGGCCGGTCGATTCGTGCCGGGCTCGACGCGCTCGGCGATCATGGCCGGCCAATGACCATCCAGCTTGCGGTGCTGATCGATCGCGGACACCGCGAACTGCCGATCCGCCCCGACTACGTTGGCAAGAACGTTCCAACCTCCTTGCGCGAAAACATCATCGTTCACCTCACCGAACAGGACGGCAAGGATGAGGTGCTCATTGAGAAGAATGTAGAAGCTGGAAACTAGAAGTCAGAATGAAGAGACAAATGGAAAGCGAGAAAAGGTGAGAATGAAGGATTCTAAATTCTCCATTCTAACTCCTAACTCCTAAAAAATATGCAATGGCAGCGCAAACATCTGCTGACGATCCGGGAGCTGAGCGCGGAGGAAATCGTCGCGGTTCTCGACACGGCTGCCTCCTTCAAGGAGGTCTCCTCCCGGCAGATCAAGAAGGTCCCCGCCCTGCGAGGCAAAACCGTCGTGAATTTCTTTCTCGAACCGAGCACCCGCACCCGCGTTTCTTTTGAACTGGCGGCCAAACGGCTGAGCGCCGACGTGATCAACATTTCCGCTTCCGCGAGCAGCATCACCAAGGGAGAAACGCTGAAGGATACTGCCAAGAACATCGAAGCTCTCAACGCAGATTTCATCATCCTGCGGCACTCGGCTCCAGGCTCCGCGAAGTTTCTCGCCGACCGGCTCCACGCCAGCATCATCAATGCCGGCGACGGATCTCATGAACATCCAACCCAGGCATTGCTGGACGTTTTCACCATCCGGGAAAAATTGGGTCGTGTCAAAGGACTCAACGTCCTGATTCTCGGCGATATCCTCTTCAGCCGCGTTGCCCGCTCCAACATTTGGGCCCTTACCAAACTTGGGGCCAATGTCACGTTGGTTGGCCCGTCAACGCTTGTCCCGAAGGAGTTCGAGGAAATGGGCGTGAGAATTTCCTACAAGCTCGACGAGGAATTGGAAAAGGCCGATGTCATCAATCTTCTGCGGATCCAGCACGAGCGGCAACGCAAGGCCTTCTTCCCGAGCATCGGCGAATACACCTCCATCTTCGGCCTCACTCAGAAACGCTTTGAGCGGACGAAACCCGATGTATTGATCATGCATCCGGGACCGATGAACCGCGGCGTGGAGATTGCCAACGAGGTCGCCGACGGCACCCGATCCGTTGTTCTTGAGCAGGTCACCAACGGCCTGGCAACACGGATGGCAGTCCTCTACCTGACTAACAACGCCCAGGTCGGTTTGAAAGCGCCCGAGGTGCCCGCGGCCAAGGAGGTTGCCCAGACATGAAAGACCTGATTTTTAAAGGAGGCCGGGTCATCGATCCAGCAAATGGGATCGACGAAATCCGCGATGTTTTCGTTCACAACGGAAAAATTTCCCTGCCAGGCGAGGTCAAGGCGGACGGCGCGCAAGTGATCGACGCCAAAGGTCTTGTTGTCGCACCCGGCCTGATCGACATCCACGTCCACTTGCGCGAGCCCGGACAGACATCCAAGGAAACCATCGAAACCGGCTCGAAGGCGGCCGCCCGCGGGGGCTTCACCACGGTTGTTTGCATGCCCAACACATCACCGCCGATCGACAACGCCGGCACGGTCGAATTGATCAAGGCTCGCGCCCGGGATGAAGCGGTCGTGAACGTTTATCCGACCGGCGGCATCACTGTCGGACTTGCCGGCGAGGAAATGACCCAGATGGGCTCGCTGAAACAGGCCGGAGTTGTCGCGTTAACCGATGATGGCCGTTGCGTTCAGAACAACGAGGTGATGCGCCGCGCCGTCGAGTACGCAAAGATGTTCGAGCTGCCAATCATGGACCACTGCCAGGATTACAACCTGGCCGGCAGCGGCGTCGTCAACGAAGGCATCTGGTCGATGAAGCTGGGCCTTTCCGGATGGCCCGCCATCGCCGAGGAAATGATTGTCGCGCGCAACTGTCTCCTGGCCGAAAAGATCGGCTGGAAGATCCACTGCCAGCATGTTTCGACCGCGGGATCCGTGCGATTGCTACGAGAAGCTCGAAAACGGGGTGTTCCGATTTCCGGCGAGGTGTGCCCACATCATATTGCGCTCACCGACGAGGCGGTTCAGGATTTCGACACGAACACCAAAATGAACCCTCCGTTGCGCTCCCAAAAGGATGTGGACGCGCTTCTTGAAGGCATCGCGGACCGCACGCTCTCGATCTTCGCCAGCGACCATGCCCCCCACTGCGATTACGAAAAGGAGGTCGAGTTCGACTACGCTCCGTTTGGGATCACCGGCCTGGAAACGGAACTTGGGTTGTTTTTGACGCTGCTGGTCCATAAAAAGATCATCACCCTGAAGGATTTGATTTGCCGCTACACCGTCAACCCTGCGGCGCTGGTCGCACTGCCGAAGGGAACGCTTTCGCCGGGAGTCGACGCAGACATCACCCTGATCGACCCGGACCGCGAGTGGACGGTGAACAAGGCAGAGTCCGCAAGCAAGTCGCGGAATACCCCGTTTGATGGCTGGCAACTCAAAGGCAAAGCGGTGGCAGTAATCGTCCACGGCAAGGTGGCTCACAACGAAATATAAACAGTTTAACCAAACACGATCAAAAAAAACTGTACGCAGAGGATAGCACACAGTACGAAGTGACCGGATTATGGCTCTTTTGGCTTTAGAAGATGGCACGATTTTTCACGGCAAAGGCTTCGGCGCGAAGAAAACCGTCGTGGGCGAGGTTTGTTTCAATACATCGATGGCGGGCTATCAGGAGATTCTGACCGACCCATCATACAAGGCACAAATCGTGACGATGACCTACCCGTTGATCGGCAACTACGGCATCAACGCCAGCGATGTGGAATCGGGACGGCCGCATGTATCCGGCTTTGTGATCCGGGAATTGAGTCGCATCACTTCCAATTGGCGGTCCGAGATGACACTCGATGCCTACCTGAAAAAAAACGACATCCCGGGACTTCAAGGAATTGACACGCGGGCCCTGACCAAGCATTTGCGCACGCGGGGCGCCATGAAGGGGACACTCTCGACCGAGGAAATCACCGATGACGATGCCCTCCGAAAGGCCCGCGACTGGAACGGCTTGATCGGGGTGGACTATGTGAAGGATGTCACCTGCGATGCGCCGTACGATTGGGATCCCGATGACAAGCTCAGCCGGAACTGGAAGATTCCGGTGGGAGGCGATAAATCTAGGGAAGATTACTTTGATAAACTTCCCCCGGTGAAATACCGGATCGTGGCCTACGATTTCGGCATCAAACAAAACATCCTTCGGCGGCTGCGGCAAAATGGTTTCAAGGTGCGGGTGGTACCGGCAACCACCACCGCGGCCGATGCCTTGAAGGACAATCCCGACGGGATTTTTCTCTCCAACGGCCCGGGAGACCCGGAAGCCCTCGACTATGCGCGCAAGGCCGTGGGCGACCTGATCGGAAAAAAACCGATTTTCGGAATCTGCCTCGGCCATCAGATCCTCGGCCTGGCGATGGGCGGAAAGGCCTTCAAGCTCAAATTTGGCCACCGCGGCGGCAACCAGCCAGTCAAGGATTTGAAGACCGGAAAAGTGTCCATCACTTCGCAGAACCACGGGTTCGCCATCGACTCATCGTCGCTGCCGAAGGAAATTGAACTCACTCACGTCAATCTCAACGACCAGACATGTGAAGGACTGCGGCATCGCAGCGAGCCCGTGTTTTCCGTACAGTACCACCCGGAAGCCTCGCCAGGCCCGCACGATGCCAACTATCTCTTTGCGGAATTCGCGCGGCTGATCGATTCACAGCCGAAAAAAACGACGACGAAAAAGTGAGCACGCACAAGACACCGAAAGTCGCGAAGCTCATCGCCCATCTTAAACACGACCGTTACGATTCGCGCTACCTCGGCTACTTCGAATGCTTCAACCTCCAGCTTCACTACGAGGCGCACGATGTCTTAGAGGACCTCTGGCTCGAGACGAAGGGCCCGCTTCACAACTATTACAAGGGGCTCATCCAGCTTGCAGGAGCCTTCGTCCATCTAAAGAACAGCAAACTCGATCCCGCGGCACGACTTTTCCGGCTTTGTAAAAAATATCTCGAACCCTACCCCTCTGACACGGAGGGCATGGACATGGCGGAGCTTTTGAGCCAAATCGATCTCTGGATCGAGACATTGGAGTCATCCGGCTACAAAAAGTCGCCTTACGATCCAAAACACCCCCCCACCCTTCAACCGAAGCTGTGAACATTTTTGCCACATGTCTCATTGTATTGGCTGAACTGGCGATCGGTTCGACGCTATTCGGTGCGTGGCAGGATGCCCGCAAGATCCGAAAAAGCTATTTTGAATTCATTGCCGGCCTTGCTGCTGCGATTTTCCTCGCGCTCTCGCTTTGGCAGGCGCCGCTGTTTTCACCCTTCCTGCTTTCGTTCCTGTTCTCCGGCGGGAGCCTTTGGAGTTTTTGGCGGGAGCATTACTTCCGCGGCCGGGTTTTTTTGAAATGCTCCGGTCTCGTCGGGATCACCTTTGGGATCTACGCACTCGCCGATGAATCGGGTTTCGTCAAAAATATTCCCCACGAATTGGCGTGGATTTTCCTCGCCCAACTCGCAGCGGGCTCGCTCCTGCTCGGCAGCGTTCATGGCGCGATGCTCCTCGGCCATTGGTATTTGATCATGCGAAACCTCGACTTCAGCCACCTGCAACGTGCTTCGCTGATTGTTGCCGCTCTCATTGCCGGCCGTACCCTGCTGCTAGTCGCAACGCTTTTTTGGTTGAAACATCTCGATCCTCTTTTCGCGCACGGATTCATATCGCCGCTTTTCGACGCAAACCAGAACCTTTTCTTTTTTTCGATGCGAATTTTTTGGGGGCTGATTCTTCCGGGCGGCCTTACATGGATGATCTGGCGATGCGCGAAGTCCGGCTCAAACCAGTCGGCGACAGGATTGCTCTATCTGGCGGAGGTAAGCGTCCTCATCGGCGAGACTATGGCGGTCTACCTCAAGATCTGATCAACCGTAAATCAGAAGATGAACGTTCTCAGGTAAGCTGCCGATCACATCCTGGACGATGTTTCCTTTCATAAAATTGATCAGGCCGCTGCGCTCGCTTGTCCCAAGAATCACAAAATCAACGCCGAGCACACATGCCATTTCAACAATGGTGTCGGCCGGCAGGTTGCTGTTGGCATAGACGGGGATCAGCGGCATGCCTTCAGCCAGTTGCCGGCTTTTATCAAAAATGTCCGTCGCCACCGGATCGTCCTGCCAGCGACCAGGTCCGGTCGGAATGCTCACGGCGATCTCGCGCACGTAGAGTACGTACAAAGCGCACTTGCGGGCCTTTGACTCCTCGATAGCGAATCTGAGGCTGGGCGTGATGCCGCGAACGGCAACCAGGATCTTTCCGCCGCTGATCTGGTCCAGATCGACAGGCCCTCCCTCATCAGCCAAGTTGTAAACCGCGCCGGGCGATTCGACAGGCACCGGAGCTTTTGCAGAGCCGACCTTGTGGATTTGTCGCGCGGCAAATCCAAGGCCGAGGATGACCAAGACGAAGAGCAAAGCGCCCGGTTTGGTGATGGCAATCGTGATCTCCACGCACAACAGAAGCGCGCCGGTCCCAAGCATGATGATCCGCTCGTGGCGAGGCATTGGAAGATTTTTGTTGAAGGCACATGAAACAAGGTTAATCAGGATTGCACCGACAACACCGATCGCGTAAAGCGACGCCAGCCCTTCGAGGTCATTGACGATGTCGGTGACGAAAACAGGGATCAGAATGGCGATCATCATCAGAATCCATGGCACACCATACCGATTGAGGCTCGCAAACGGTCTCGGCAACTCATCATCGAAAGTCATCAAATAAAGAACTGCCACCAGGCTTGCCATCGCCGTGTTGACGGCGGAGAGCAGAAGGCATCCAAACACAAGACTGACCATCAATCCGAGCCATTCACCACCCACGGTTAGGCCGATGTAGCGTAACATGTCCGCATCGTGTCCTTGCGGCGAAGGCATCGCCAACATCACAAATCCGAATAGCGTCGTAAAAACACAAACTTCAATCATGACCACCCAGATCGACCTGCTTGATGTTTGTTTGACGGAAGGATGCAGGTCGGAACTCTCCGGATCCTTCTTCATCACCGCAGTCATGTTGGCGATCGATTCGACACCGGAAAGCGCGAGGATGACGCCAACGAACGCCCTCCAACTTCCCCAGATGCCAAGAGTCAATGGCTCCAGCCTCACCGGGTGTGTCATGACATAAGGGATGGAAAAGACCGCCAGAAGGATCACCGTCAGAACCGTTGGAATTCCAAGCAAGACCGCGATTGTTCCACTATGGCGCGGGCCCCAGAAATTCAGGATGCCGATGATAAAAATTGCGCCGATCGCCCACTGGCGGGCATGCTCGTCGAGACCAAGGTAATGAGAAGCATCAAATGCGCTGAGCGAAGCCGTAACGATATAATCGGCGACCAGGAAAAATCCGCCAACCAGCGCCAGTCTCATCGAGTGATTCTTGGCCGAAGTATAGACGCCTCCGCCGTCGGGAAAGTATTTGCAAATCCAGAGGTAGTTGATACCGACAATGGCGGTCAGAATGCTGACACCGAGGACCAGCCAAAAAGAACTGAACGCCGCGGCGGCAAAAGCCAGACCCGTGACGTACGCTTTGCTGGTCCCCCAATCCCCGTAAAGCAGGGCCGCCGCCCGCTTCCAGTCGACATTGCGCGGCCGGCTAACCACCCCAACATTGATTTCCATGTTAATTCAGAGGGCTGAAACCCCTTGTCTTTCCTGTGAGACATCTCTTAAACCATTCCCACTTTTTATTCAATGACCATCCTCCCCGCAAAATCACACGTGCCCCATTTAAATCACAGGACTCAATTTTCCTCTCCAGCCCGACCATGCTCTGGTCCAGGCATTCCTCAAGCCTGGCAGTCAAAATATCCTCCCCGGCATCGGCAGGAGTGCCGGTAAATGCGGGACCAAACTGCAAAAGAATCTGCGGCTTTTCCTCATTGAGAAATTCATAACGCCGCGACAAGGGAATCAACTGGGCCTGTGGAACATTTTTTTTGAGCCAGGCCAGCCCGCCTTGAAATCCAAACGGCCTTTTCCATGTGGGAACGATTTTGCCCTGCGGATAGAGAATCAACGTGGGAAACTGGCCGTTGATCGCGGAGCTTTGCAGGAACTCACGCGCAGCGCGAAGGCCGGCGACCGCGCCGCGTGTGCTTGTCAGGTCAATCGGCATGGCACCGATTTTTTTCAGCCAACCTTGCGTCTCCAGTGTCCGGTCATCGACAAGCGAAAAATGGTTCAACCGAAACACACGTTCAACCATGTGATCGACAAATGCGTCCCACCATGA
>Ga0207134_1009_pt1 | contig 45955 bp, 48 predicted proteins | sample Alteio_BWMinHeat_12_FD_153527 | JGI IMG/M metagenome (GOLD analysis project Ga0207134, IMG submission 153527) | Enriched cells from forest soil in Barre Woods Harvard Forest LTER site, Petersham, Massachusetts, United States -... | ecosystem: Environmental > Terrestrial > Soil > Temperate forest >... | reverse complement strand
ACCGCGGCGTGGAAGTCTGTCTCGAATACCTACGCCGGGACGGCAAGACATGGCCGCTGCATCCCACGATCGATGAAGTCCACGGCGAGTACGACCGAGTCTGGGCGTTGGTTGGAAGTCGTCAAATTGAGGACTTCCTGGACCTCCCCGTTATGACTGACCCGGAAGTCCTGGACGCCATGGACGTTCTGACCGAGGTTGTGACGCCAGCTGTGTTCTTCGATGAGAAATTGTCGTCGTTTCTTCTCTGCCGGATGGTGCGTCTGAGCCTCGAGCATGGCAACACGGACGCGTCGTCCTTCGCCTATGTCTGGTTTGCCGTCGTCGCTCGATCTGGCTTCGGTAATTACAAAGACGCCTTTCGATTCGGTCGTCTGGGTTATGAACTCGTCGAAAAACGTGGGCTGAGGAGCTATGAGGCCCGAACGTTGATGTCGTTTGGAAATCTCGTCATTCCGACGGCAAAACACGCCCTGGAAGGGCGCGATATGGTACGCCGCGCCTTCGATGCCGCCTACCGAAACGGGGATCTGACCTTTGCCGCTTATAGCTGGAACCAGTTGATTACCAATTTCCTGGCGGTGGGGGACCCGCTGACGGAGGCCCTAGCCGAGGGAGAAAAGGGTCTCGCGTTCGCAGAGAGGGCGCACTTCGGTCTTGTGGTTGACCTATTGACTGCACAGGTCCAACTAATCCGCACCCTTCGTGGGTTAACTCCGAAATTTGGATGCTTCAACGATGACCATTTTGATGAACTGGAATTTGAACGGCATCTGGCAAGCAATCCGGTATTGGCCGATCCCGAATTCGGATACTGGGCTCTCAAGGTTCAAGCCCGGTACCTTTCCTTGGACTATGATGCGGCAGTCCATGCCTCAGCGAAGGCGCAGCCTCTCCTTTGGTCGGCACCGTCTCTGTTGGAGCCGTCCGGGTTCCGCTTCTACAGCGCCCTTTCACACGCGGCAGCATGGGATTCCGCTGCTCCCGACAAGAAGCAAGAGCACCTAGAGGCTTTAGCGGCTCACCACAAACAGCTCGAAACATGGGCAGGGCATTGCCCGGAGAATTTTGAAAACCGTGCCGCACTCGTCGGTGCCGAAATCGCACGAATAGAAGGCCGCCTGATCGACGCCGAAGGCCTTTATGAAAAGGCCATCCGCTCCGCGCACGCAAACGGATTTATTCACAATGAGGCGGTTGCCTACGAGGTTGCCGCCCGCTTCTACGCGGCACGAGGCTTCGACAGGATCGCGCACGCATATTTGCGGGAGGCCCGGTATTGCTATTTCCGCTGGGGAGCTGACGGCAAAGTAAGGCAACTCGACCAGCTCTATCCCCAACTCAGGAAGGAGGAGCCAACTCGGGGCACGACCAGCACAATCGTGGCATCGGCTGAACTCCTGGATCTGGCGACCGTAATCAAAGTCTCCCAAGCAGTCTCGGGCGAGATGGTTTTGGAAAAACTGATCGAGAGAATCATGCGCGCGGGCATCGAGCACGCTGGCGCTGAGCGGGGTCTGCTGATCCGTCCGATGGGTGATGAACTGCAAATAGAAGCCGAGGCCACGATCACAGGAAACGATGTCACGGTGCATCTGCGAGATAGCTCGGAGACCGCAGCAATGTTTCCAGAGTCCGTTGTTCGTTACGTGGCGCGCACTCGCAAGGACGTTATTCTTGACGATGCCACAGCAGGAAACCCGTTCTCAGGCGATCCGTACATTGCACAGCGTCGCGCGCGTTCCATTGTGTGCCTGCCCTTGGTTAACCAGGGCAGGCTCAACGGAATCATCTTCCTCGAAAACAACCTAACCGCCCACGTTTTCTCTGCCGAACGGGTCGCCATTCTGAAGGTGCTTGCGTCGCAAGCGGCCATCTCGCTCGAGAATACGCGACTTTACCGCGATCTCGAAAATCGTGAAGCGAAGATCCGGCGCTTGGTCGACGCCAACATTCTGGGAATCACGACCTGGAATGTCGAGGGTGCCATCCTCGCTTCCAATGAAGCCTTTCTCCGCATGGTGCAATACGATCATAACGATGTCGCCGCGGGTCGCGTGCGCTGGAGGGACATGACTCCTGCGGACTGGCGCGAGCGCGTTGAACGCTCCTTGGAAAGAGTAATGCAGACCGGGAGCGTACAGCCCTTTGAGTCAGAGTTGTTCCGGAAAGATGGCAGCCGCCTGCCTGTGCTGCTCGCCGGGGCGTTGTTCGAAGAAGGTGGCAACGAGGGCGTTGCTTTCACCCTTGATTTGAGCGAGCAGAAGCGCGCCGAGGAAGCCCTGCGGGAAAGTGAAAACTACCTCTCCGAAGCGCAGAGGCTTACCCACACGGGCAGTTGTGCCATTGATGGCACAAGTCGCAAGACCCTGTACTGGTCCGAGGAAATGTTCCGACTTTTCGGTTTTGATCCACAACAGGGCCTACCGATGTGGGACCAATGGCTAGAGCGAATACACCCGGAGGACCGCGACAAGTTCAGGATGGCAGGTGATAGAACGTTCCTCGAGAAAGTAAATTGCGACGTCGAGTTCAGAACCGTGAAACCCGATGGAACAGTCAAACGGATTCATGGTATCGGCCATCCAGTTTTGAGTCGCAGTGGAGAGCTTGTCCAAGTGGTTGGCACGATGGTCGATGTCACGGAGCGAAGTCGTGCCGAAGAGGCTCTCCGGCGCAGTGAAGCCTATCTGGCCGAATCACAGCGGCTGACGCACACGGGGAGCTGGGCCAGCCATGGCACAACCCACGAAGCCGAGTACTGGTCGGAGGAAATGTTCCGAGTTTTCGGCTTCGATCCGCAACAGGGCCTCCCACAGCGGTACCAATGGCTGCAGCGAATACACCCAGAAGATCGTGACAGGGTGAAGCGGGAGGCCAGTGATAGGATGTTCGTCCAGAAGGTAGATTCCGACCTTGAGTACAGAATCGTGCTACCTGATGGCACAATCAAACACATTCATGGCCTGGCCCATCCAGTTTTCAGTTCTGATGGAGAGCTTGTTGAAGTGGTCGGCACCGTTGTCGATATCACAGAACGCAAACGCGCAGAGAACGAGCGCGAAAGATTGCAGCAGCTCCAGGCAGATCTTGCACACATCAACCGTGTGAGCATGATGGGGGAGCTGACCGCATCGCTGGCGCACGAAATCAAGCAGCCGATTTTCGCGGCGTCGGCCGATGCTGAAACTTGCCTGCGCTGGCTTGAGCGTGACCAGCCCGACCTGGCGGAGGCGCAAGAAGCGGCGTTAAGGCTCATGAAGGACGTAAGCCGCGCGTCTGACATCATTAATCGCATCGTTTCACTCTTCAAGAAGGAGGTCCCACTGCGGGAACTGGTTGACGTAAAGGGGGTCATTCAAGAGATGACAACCCTGCTGCGCGGCGAGGCCAGCCGCTACTCAATTTCGATCCATGAGGAGCTTATGGAAGGTCTGCCCAAAATCGAGGCGGACAGAGTGGCATTACAACAGGTCTTGATGAACCTGATGCTCAATGCGATCGAAGCGATGAAGGACATGGCTACTCCAGGCAAACTTACGATTACTACGCAGCGGGACGAGAATCGTCAAATCCTCGTCTCGGTTTCGGATACTGGTATGGGCCTACCGCCTGAACAGACGGAACAAATCTTCAATACGTTCTTTACCTCAAAATCCCAAGGCACCGGTATGGGATTGCCGATTAGCCGGTCGATTATCGAATCCCACGGCGGTCGCTTGTGGGCCACCTCTAACTCTGGGCCAGGCGCAACCTTTCGATTCACCTTGCCAGTCGAAGCCGCAGCAGTTCACTCCGCGTAATCGGCTTACATAGCAAACGGCAGTGAGCGGACAGATGTCAGTTACGCCCGGTCACCACTTCCTCGCCCCCGCCGTTCTCAGTCAGGTCAATTGTTTCGGTTTGCTGCGCCGGCCGTGAGATCCCGAGCTTCTTCATTTTGGCAATCAGGGTAGTCCGCTTCAGTCCAAGCCGGGCCGCGGCGCCAGCGGCTCCTCCGATAACCCAACCCGTGGAGCGCAACGAGTGCAGAATCAACGCTCGAGTGGACGCCGTAAAGGTATCCCGCGAAGGAGGTACCATCACGGGATTCTTGTCCGGCAAGGGATTGGGAAGCACTCCGTTGTTCGACCGGATCACCGCTCTTTCAACCAGATTCTGAAGCTCACGCACATTTCCGGGCCAGGAATATGAGACGAACGCATCAAGCACGCCTTCCGGTATATGATCGATTCGCTTGCTCATCCGTCTGGCAAAGACTTCTACAAAATGCGTGGCCAACTGTGGAATATCTTCGCGACGCTCGCGAAGGGGTGGAAGCACAACAGGAAACACATTCAAACGGTAATACAGATCACTGCGGAACTCTTTCCGCGAAACCATCTCGGCTAAATCTCGATGCGTTGCCGCCACCAAGCGGACGTTGATGTGATGCGTACGGCCACTTCCCAGACGCTCAAACTCCTGCTCTTGCAAGACCCGTAGCAGCTTAGGCTGCAGAGCTAGAGGCAAATCTCCGATTTCGTCCAGAAAGAGGGTCCCAGTATCGGCCATTTCGAAGCGGCCCATTTTCTGAGCGACAGCCCCAGTGAACGCGCCTTTCTCGTGTCCGAAGAGTTCGCTTTCCAACAGGTCAAAAGGAATGGCGGAGCAATTCAGCTTCACAAAGGGGCGTCCGCAGCGTGCGCTGATGTTGTGAATGGCACGGGCGATCAACTCCTTTCCCGTACCTGTCTCCCCGAGGATTAGGACGGTGGAATCTGTTGGCGCCACCCGTTCCACCTCGGCGAGCGCGAATTCCAGGGCAGGGCTGTTACCTATGATTTCGTCGAATCCGTTCTCGGGACGACCATCTTCATATGACCGAACTGTCTTGGCGCCATCCACCGAGGACCTTCCTGCTCAAATGAAGCTTAGCTATCCAATGCTGCGCGTACGCTGTCGAGTAAGATTCCCTTGTCCAGGGGTTTTGTCAGAAATTTCACTGCTCCGGTCCTTAAAGCTTGCATGCGCATTTTCTCGTCACCTTGTGCCGTAATAAAAATGACCGGAACTTTGTAATGGTCTTTACTTAGCTTGGATTGGAGTTCCAGCCCTGACATTCCCGGCATTCGGATGTCTGCAATCAAACAGGCGGTCCGCTCCAGTTCGCCGCTGTTTAGGAATTCTTCGCCAGATGCGAACGCCACAGCAGTGAAGCCAGCCGCTTTCATGAGGCACTGCAGCGCGATTCGGACCAACTCGTCATCGTCGACAATTGCAATCACGGTCGGTTTTTCCCCTGAAACCACGCTGCAAAGATAATCCGTACAGAACAAAGCGCAACCTATACCTTGGTCTAGGTGCCACACTCGTCGCCGCGGATGAAATCTAGGAACACAACCCGTAAATCGCCGCAGCCTTGTACGCCAGGGGGATGGAGTTGGCCCGGGGAGATCAAGGCCGCCAACGGAATCGTCCGACGAACCAGCAAAAGCAAGAAATTACGAGCATCGGATCGTGCGGGCTACTATGACATCGTTCTTGCCCTTGTCGAACGATTCGAGGACGGAAACGCAAAGGGGTCGGTCAGGGCGTTTCTAAGTCGACGGGAAAAGCCGCAGCTTCTCTGCCATTCTCACTAGCTCCGCGAGAGATCTAGCCTGCATCTTACGCATCATTTGGGCGCGATGAAGCTTGACCGTGACCAGGGTAGTCCCAAGTTCCGACGCGATTTGTTTATTCAACTGCCCGGACACCACTAGGGCCATGACTTGGTGCTGGCGCCGACTTAGCGTGTCGTAGCGTGCTTTCAAGAGAGCAATATCCGCCTGTTCTTGACGACGGATGGAATCGCGAGCTAGAGCTTGCTGAATGGCATCCAGGAGCACGTTGCGCTTGAGCGGTTTGGTCAGGAATTCTACTGCACCTGACTTCATAGCCTTCACTGACATCGGAATATCGCCGTGGCCTGTGACGAAAATAATCGGAATCTGCCGACCGGCTTTCGTAAGTTGCTGTTGAAATTCCAGTCCGTTGATTCCAGGAAGGCTCACATCCAATACCAGGCAACCGGGACTATCCGAAAGCTCCGTCTGCAGAAATTGTTCCGCCCTCTCGAAGCCTTCGGACCGCAAGCCCGCAGATTTCAGAAGGCCACGTATCGATGCGCGTATGTCGGCGTCATCATCGATGACGAACACCGTGGGAATATTCGCGGATTCCATTCGCAGCTCTCGTGAAAATCTCTCGACTTCGTTGGACAGCGTCGGGATTGCTCGATCCCCTGTGTCGTCATTTTGCTCTGCCACTGCATGGTGGTCCCCCAAGCCATGGTATAGGTCGACCCAACCCCATGAACACGCAAAGCTCTAATTACTTTGTAACAGCATCATAACTCATATGCTTGTGTTCACGCGATCTTGGCTGGGGTTGGTCCAACCGGTGCCCACTCCTACTGCTCAAGTAGCACTGTTCGACCGGCGATTCTCGATTGGACTTCTAGAATCCGGTGCCGGACTGGCTCCGGTTTAGGAGTGAGTTGCGGAAATAGCTAAGACAGTTCCTAACCTAATCGATGCGCCCAGGCCACCCTCAGTCTCAGCGAGAGCGTGCCTCTCTAGTCTTAACGGCAACGCGGACTTGCCAGGCTCCCCAAGATCGGGGACGCGACACTGGCTTAATCTCATACTTCTGTAGTCACAAGGTGCGTCAAATACGATGCCGCATGAGGCACCTGGGCACTTGCAGTCCGAAGTTCGGTGTCTCTCATGAATGCCAATCCTTTTTCGCCGGGATGCCGGTCGACGACCAGGACGTCACCGGAGCGTACTTGCTCCGTGGCTAGCAGCCTCGCAAGTGGTCCGACTAGGAAGCGCTCGATGGCGCGCTTTAGGTGGCGGACCCCATACCGCTGGTCGGTCCCCTCTTCAAGCAGGAACTGCCGTCCTTTGTTCGTCATTCGAAACAAGAAAGGGCGCGCCGTCGAATCCGATATGCGCTTCTGCACTTGCCCCAACTCAATCTGAAGCACTTCCTCAAGTTCGTCGCACTTCAGTGGGCGAAACACGACCACTGCGTCCAGTCGGTTCATGAATTCCGGCGAAAACTTCCGCCGCGCCGCTTCCACCGCCGTCCGCTCCACCTTTGCGTCCAACCCAGTTACCGGCTTGTCCTTCGGCTGAATAAATCCCATTCCTCCCTGCATCAACTCGCTGATTTCTCCCCCGCCAAGGTTGGACGTCAGGAAAATCACCGTCTGTGACAAATCTACTCTCCGGTTGTCCCCCAATGTCAACGTCGCCTTGTCCAACATGCCTAGCAACAACTGCCACAGCGAATCGCTGGCTTTCTCAATCTCGTCAAACAGGAGAAACGACAGTTTCAGCTTGTCCGTGTGCGAGGCTGCCAACGCTTCCTGCGTAATCACCGGATGCGTTTCTCGATGCCCCAGGTACCCTGGGGGCGAGCCAATCAGCTTCGAGATCTCATGGGAGTGCTGAAACTCAGCGCAATCCACCTTGATTAGGGCGCGGCTATCTCCGAAGAGAATCTCCGCTGCTGCTTCGACAATGCGCGTCTTGCCTGAGCCTGTCGGCCCCAGAAACAGCAGATTCCCGACTGGACGGCCTGGGGAGCGCAGCCCCGCACAGAACATTTGATGGAGCTCGACAAGCGCTTGCACAGCCCCGTTCTGCCCCACGATTTTCTCCCGTAGCGCATCCTCAAAATGACGCGACGTGGAACTCCTGAGTCTCGGGTCTAATTCCGTCTTATGCGTCGGTTGCGTCGCAGTTGCCATAACGTCTCATTCTGACAGCGTCTTGTGTCCTGTTCTCCGCTACGAAATGATGTTGACTATCTTCCGCTGCTGAAGTGCCTTCTTGTTGTCAGTGCAGTTCTGCTGTCTCTTCTTGATTCATCTGTGAAGAAACCTCTTTCAGTTGCTTGCTGACGTCAAATCTCTTCGCGGCCTGGGAGAACAATGAAAGAGATTTTCTTAAGTCTTTTGACACGCCAACCCCTTTCATGTACATCTCCGCCAAATTAAATTGTGCGCGTGGTTCTCCCTGCTGGGCTGCCCAACTCCACAAGCGAATCGCTCCTGGCAAATCTCGTGTGCCTGCCTTTCCCTCGAAAAGCATTGTAGCTAGCTGTGACGCGGAAAGAACATCCCCGCCTTCGATCGCCTTCTGATACCATCGGGCAGCCTCTTGATAATCCCTCTGAACCGCTTGCCCAAACTCGTAGAGTTCGCCCAAGGACTCCTGCGCCCTGGCGGAGCCGCCCTCGGCCGCAAGCCCATAGAGGCGCACCGCTTGGTCCATATCCTTCGGAACACCTTTGCCGTTCTCGTACATAACACCAAGCTTGAATTGGCCGTCGGGGTTTCCGGCATCTGCCGATCTTCTAAACCATTTGACTGCCTCGTGCGGGTCAGCTGGCACACCAAATCCTTGAGCGTAGAAGACTCCAAGATTGGCTTCGGCACCTGGTTCGTGTTTCTTTGCTGCAATCATGGTCATCTTGAAGGCATGACGGGAGTCTTGTGGCAAGAATTCGCCCCGGGCGTAGAGGCTGCCGAGCAGCGTGAATGCTGAAAGACATCCCGCGCTTGCCGCTCTTTGGATCCAGTAGAGACCTTCTTCGGGCGTTTTCTTCATCGAGACTGTGTAGAGATATAAGTGTCCCAGGTTGAACTGCGCCATGGGATTCCCTTCGACGGCTGCACGGAGGTACCACTTGGCTGCCTCGGGCAAATCCCCGACGCCGTCAGGCCCAGTCTCGTACAGAAATCCGAGATTGTTCTGGGCGGCGGAATCACCACTGTTCGCTGCCATGCGATACCACCTCGCTGCCTCATAGGCACTCTGTTCCACACCGTGTCCGTACTGATAGGCGAGGCCGAGTTGGAACTGCGCTTGTGTGCTGCCAGAGTTTGCCAGGGTCAGAAGATGCTTGAAATCTGAGGACGCCATTTTCGAATCCGATGGCGAAGAGGATGATTGTCCCTGTAAGACTGCTACGAATGGCGCCCCAATCATCAGCGCTACTATTAGAATCAAGCCTCGTCGCATGCATCACTCCCTTGTCGGAGTGCCAGCTGGTAGCAGGCCAGCTCGGCTTTCCCTGGCCCCTACGTGCAAATCGATTGCCAGGTCAAGAAGAGTTCTTCTGGATTTCACTAGCGAAGCTCTTCACCTAAGTCGTTTAGCGAAGGGGGACTACACCTACCGGCTCTTGGTCGCCGATCGTGGTATGGCAGGAATGTCGAGCGGACGTCTCGCTGTTGCTATGTTGACGCCGACGGTTCAGCCCAAAACCGCAACTGTTCTCTTTTCCCAAGGTTGATGAGGGAAAACAGTCCATTTCAGCGATTTGGTTTCTTTCTGCTTTTGGCTACTGTCGTGCTTTTGACCGCGTGGAGTGGATATGGACGAGCCTTATCGCGGCGCCCGTTCGGCGGCTGTTGCCAAAAGACATCCGCAGTGCGTTGCTGGAATACGCCGCTAGAAAAGACAAGCATCTCCGACGGGCTGGGGAGCAAGACCGTATTAAAGATTAAGACCGTGTGCATCATCAAGCGAAACCTAAGAGGACCTGACACGCCGTGACTAAATAGCTGTGAACCTCAGTACTCGGTGCCGATTGAAAGAGTAGTGGCTGGAAGATTCCATTCGCCGCCCAAGGTCATACGGTCTCCGAGGGGACAGGATGCGATTCAAGCTGAACGGCTTCTCAGAGAATGATCCTGGGGGTCTTCGCAGCAGAGTCTTTGGAATATATTGCTGCCTGTTTTGGTTTAACGCTGGTTCATGGATCTGGGCAGTGATGGCTTTTCATGGACATCCCGTTCTGCTAGGGACGGCGTTCCTCGCGTACAGCTTGGGGCTGCGGCACGCGGTGGACGCGGATCATATCGCCGCAATCGACAACGTCACTCGCAAAATGATGCAGGCCGGTACGCGGTCTGTTGCCGTTGGATTCATGTTTTCGCTTGGCCATTCAACTATTGTCTTAGTCGGGGCCGCGGCAATCGCTGGTACGACACTAACGCTGCAAGATCGGATGGGTACCATCAAGGCTGTGGGAGGAGTAATCGGGACGCTGGTATCAGCAGTCTTTCTGCTAGCGATAGCGATTGTCAACCTGATCGTCCTGCGGTCGATTTATCGTGCCTTCGTAAGGGTGCGTTCTGGTGCAAGCTATCGGGACGAAGACCTTGACCTGATCCTCAGTAATCGAGGCTGTCTCTCAAGAATATTTCGTCCGCTATTTGGGATGATCAGCCACAGTTGGCAGATGTATCCGCTAGGCGTTCTGTTTGGGTTGGGTTTTGATACTGCAACGGAGATCGGCTTACTAGGCATATCGGCGGCTGAAGCATCGAAAGGGCTTTCATTCATTTCAATCCTAATCTTCCCGGTACTCTTTGCGGCGGGGATGTGCTTCGTCGACACGACAGACAATATCCTGATGTTGGGTGCATATGGATGGGCGTTGGTGAAGCCAGTTCGCAAGCTGTACTACAACATGACGATTACGTGCGTTTCCGCGATTGTTGCATTGGCCGTAGGAGGAATCGAAGGCTTGGGATTGTTGGCTGGTCAATTCCACTTGAAGGGAAGATTCTGGATGGTGATAGCCCGTCTAAACGATAGCTTTGGCGAACTTGGCTATGCGATCGTAGGGCTCTTTGCTCTGAGCTGGGTGGTTTCCATAACAGTCTACAAGTGGCGGGGCTTCGACAAAATCGAGATCAACCAGCAGATATCAGTTCAAAGGTAAAAAGATGGCGGTAGTACAAACAAATCTGGGAGATTGGCTGGAATCGGCCTCGAGATAAGAACCAATATATGGACGAGAGGATGTGAATCAGATGCGTAGCTTTCCAGACTTCCTGCAGAAAGCACAGCAAGGTGGCGTGGCAATCGGCCATTTCAACATTTCTGACCTGGTTTTGGTGAAAGCGGTGTTCGGCGCCGCCCGGGAACTGAACGTGCCAGTCTTGGTTGGTTTGTCCGAGGGCGAACGTGAGTTTGTGGGCACTCGTCAAATTGCGGCTTTCGTCCGAAGTTTGCGCGAGGAATTCGACTTCCCCATTTTTCTTAACGCAGACCATACGCATTCCCTCGCCAAGGGCATCGAGGCTGCAAAAGCCGGCTTTGACTCCATTGTCTTTGATCTTTCGGCGTTGCCCATCGAAGAAAATGTGCGCCAAACCAAGCAGGCGGTAGAGGCAATGAAAGCGGTCAATCCCTCCGTGCTAGTCGAGGGAGAAATCGGAGACATCGGAACCGGTTCTGAAATTCACGAATCCTCTCCGGATCTGTCGAAAGGGCTTTCGACCCCCGAAGAAGCGAAGCAGTTTGTCGAGAGCACGAGGGTGGACATCCTGGCTCCCGCGGTGGGGAATATGCACGGCATGCTCAGGAGTATGGTGGGAGGAGAAACGAAGAAGCGATTGGACATCGAGAGGATCGCCGGCATCAAGCGAGCGGCGCGGGCCTTTCTAACCCTTCATGGCGGATCAGGAACGGATGACGAAGACTTACGCAAAGCAATCGCAGCGGGAATCAATATTGTCCACATCAATACAGAACTTCGGGTCGCGTGGAGGCATGGTTTGGAGCACGGGTTAGCCAAGCAGCCAGACGAAGTCGTGCCATACAAGATTCTGCCGTCCGTCGTGGATTCGGTAAAACAGGTAGTTGGCTCGCGCCTGCAACTGTTCAACGGTAGGCATGTCGCTCACGGAACTTAGCGCCGATACCAGAAACTCGAACCTGGACCAGCATGGTGGATCGTGATGGTGACTATTCAGCTGATGGTTTCCGCCACGACGTCATTCGAAATCATTGCCTGAGTGCTATGAGCTTAGTCCACTGGGATTGGAGGGAGCGGAGTGGCCGCGTGCGTTGGGGGCGGCTACTCAGATCCGCTTGATTACGAACACTGTCTTGTCATCGATTCGATCTTCTTCGTGAATCCGTTTTAACTGCTCATCCTTTTCCAGAGCATACTCCAGCAAAGCCTTGGAGATTTCTTTTGCCGGCAGTCGGCAGTGCTTGCGCATGACCGATTCAAGTGTCTCGCGCTCTTCCTTGTCACTTCCGTCATAAACGCCGTCAGTGTAAAGAAAAAGAGAGTCCCCGGGTCGCATCAGTGTGAGCTCTGCGACATCGGAGGAGTTCGCGGCCCGCTGACGGAGATGCATGGAGAAGTACCGGCTTCGATCTGGATGGTCTTCCGGAATCTCTAGTCCGAGGGGCAGGAACTGCACCATCCGGCTCTTATCGATATCCAGAAATTTGCCCAATTCCGAGGAGAAGAGCAGCGGTGGGGGATGCCCGAAATTAACGAACCGAAAATGGCCGGAAGGGTGTATTTCACCGTACAGCATGGTGGCGACTTCCCGAGAATACTCTTCCTCGCTTCTTCCGAGGGCATTGCGAGCGGTGGCTGACTGTGCCAGTCGGAGATTGATTCTTTCAAAGAGGTCGGGTGTTGTCTTCCCCCACCGATCGAGTTCGGAGAGCATGAAGGCATGAAATGTGTCGTGCACCGTGGAGGCAACCTTCGCTGAAATGATTCCATGCCCTTCAGCGTCCACGAGCAGGACGCCGGCCGTGTTATAGAGCCCGTGGAGGTTTTCGGCGACGCGCGTCTGCTCCGAGCTTCGCGCGCCCCTGTATTCCGTTTCCTGATTTGGCGGGTACGATGTCTTTGACCTCAGCCAATTCACATGGTCGTCCACCGAGTTACAAGGCGGAGCCCCTGGCCGACATGGCTCAAGAAATTCCCGAGATAATTTCAGGGCACGCTGAATGCGCGCATCGATGTCATAGCGCTGCTGAAAGTTTATGTATTCAAAGAGGTCTCCGCCGACGGTTCCGGCCGTAATGGAATCCCCGTACATGTCGATTCCCGGCAGATGTGGAATCACACCTTCCACCGGCATCAGGCGTTTATGCAGATATTCATCGATAGTTGGAGCACTGTAGGGCATAACGAGAATTTCGCCGGCAGTCGCGGGGACTGGTGCGGCAGCGGAGTTGGTCTGCAGCTAGCGGCCGCTCGAGACAGCTTGAATATTTGCGCTCGATCACCGCCACACGCTTTCCTTGCCCAGCAAAAGTTCCGGCCGCGATTGTTGATCCCGTGCCTCCGCCGAGGATCACAAGGTCATGTTCGTCGGGGTTGCTGTTCTGCGGAGACGGGTGGATGAAGTGCGTTGGCGCGTCTTCATGCCACTTTTCCTTTCTCAGCGGCTGGCTCCGCCTTGGCTTGCATGGACTTGACGAGATCCGCCGCCGAGGCGCCTTCGAGCGAAAGGCCGTAGCCCACCTCTCTCACGATGCGCTCCTTCAGGGGTCGGATAAAATGTGCCCGCGTGTTACGGCGCGTAACTTCAGGGGCTTTCAGATAAACTGCTGCCAGTTCGCGTGCCCGAGCGAGGGCCTTGCCATCGCGTACAACCTCGGCGACCAGTCCCCATTCGTAAGCGGTCTGCGCCGTCACTGGATGCGGGTTTAGCAGAAACGCCTCCGCCCTTCCTGCTCCGGCCCGGTAACTCCAGGTAGTGAAGATTCCATCCCCGGGCACAATGCCACCCGCAAAGTGGGGCAAATCATTGAACGTCGCACCTTCGCCTGCCACGATCACGTTGGCAAGCAAAGCGTACTCGGAATGCACGTAAGCGCGCCCTTCGATCGCGGCGATCATCGGGACGCGGATGTTGCAAAGATTCTCGAGAATCTGGACACCCTCGTCATGTACCTGGCTCCACACGCTGGGGTCGGCAACATTGCCGAAGGACGAGAAATCTATCCCAGGAATGAAATCTCCTCCCATTCCCGTCAGAATCACGATCTTGTTGTCGCGATCCTGAGAAATGCGATAGAAAGCGTCGACGAAGTCCGTGTGGTCCTGCGCGGTGAAATTCAGCGGGCCGTCCTTCGTATGGAATTCAACTATCAGTACGCCTTGCGCATCACGCGTGAACTTCAAACTGCGGTACGCTGCAAAATATCCCGGCTCTTTCGCTTGCACGGCAATCCTCCTGATTGTAGAAAGTTCCTCGCGGCTACTGGCATGAGGTCGCATGGTCAGTCGTCAAAGGCGCGGTTCCGAAATTCAGGCTAAATCGCTGGCACCAAGCCGAAAGGCGTATCATGCAGCAAACAAAACGATCACCAGCGCGCCAACAACAACTTTCCGCTTTTTCATGTGGTATCTCCCGCGGCAAAAACTCACAGCTGATGACGCGACGCTAGTCTGCATCGCACCGTCAACGTTCGATCATGTCCGCTGCGTAAGTGAAAGCACGACGCTGACCAAATCGAGGATGCAACTGGATAGATGAATCCGCCCTTGTTTGCAAATCAATGCAACAGCATGACGCTCTACCACCGGACTTTCGTCCAGGAAAGGTGTCGATATAAGAACAGGAAGACGTTCGCCCGACACGCCGTGACATGAAATTCGAGACTCGAAATGTTTTGATCAAATGCAAGAAAGTGATCCGTGAGCACAGAACAGCCTTACTATGACCAGCATCCCGCACGACGATTCGGGAAAAGTCTATGGAATACGCCACGACTGCGGATGGCGGCGTCACCGCGCCGATCGCATCCCAACTGCTTGGTCTTTACGTGGGCCAGCCATTGGGAGCGAAGATACTCAAGGAGGAACGCTCAATACTGCGCCACACCCCCATCCGCAAACAGCTCGATTCCGTTCACGTAGCCGCTGTCGTCGGAGGCTAGGAATACGGCCACCTTGCCCATATCGTCAGGCGTTCCCAAGCGACCAAGTGGCACGTTGCCAAGGACGCTGGCCTTCTGCTCGTCCGTCATCAAGGCCGACAATCCGGGTGTATCGATGTGGCCGGGACTCAGAACGTTGACCCGGATTCCACGGCCCTTGAGGTCTACGATCCAACTGCGCGCGAAGGAACGTACTGCCGCTTTTGTGGCGTCATAAACGGAGAAGGCCTCGAATCCCTTGATCGATGCTATCGATCCATTGAGGATCACGGACGAACCTTGCGAAAGCAGCGGCAACGCCTTTTGGACCACGAAGAACAGGCCACGCACGTTCGTGTTGAATGTTCTGTCGAAGTGTTCTTCCGTGACTTCTCCGAACTTTCCAAGCTCGTAGAATCCCGCGTTAACGAACAGAACATCGATGCGGCCGGCCTTTTGCCTCACGGTTTCGTAGATCCGATCTACATCCGCCAGGTTGGAAGTGTCTCCGCGAACAGCGGTAACGTTCCTACCGATCTCAGCAACGGCCTTGTCCAGTTCCGATTGACGACGCCCGGTAATGAATACCTGCGCGCCTTCGGCAACAAAGCACTTGACGGCGCCCAGGCCGATACCTGCGCTGCCTCCAGTAACGACGGCAACTTTGTTCGTGAGTTTTTTTTCCATAGTTCTCTCCCCTTAGTTGTTTTGATCCTTCGCGCCGCCCGGTACTGTCGTTTCACCCTGCTCAATATCGTGGAGGGTTCCCACAACCGCGTTCCCGCCGCGATTACTTCGCGGCGGGCGGCAGGAGCTTGTGGTCGATCAGGGACTGCAGGCCGCTACGGAACGAGTCCTCGGTGTCAATCGTCCTTGTGAATCCAGCCTGACGCAGCTTGATTGTGCTCACGAAGGCTCGAGGTCCTGCGGGAGCGCCATACGCGAACGCGAAGTCCACGTGCTGGTCCCCTCGCCCAACCAGCTCCCGCAGGTTCCGCGACCGAAGGTCGTACTTCGCGACAATCCGGTCCCAGACATCCGCGTTTTCCGCTAGGTAGGATGCCACGCTCGTTGGCATGTCCGGTCCGGTTTCGACACCGAGAGTTTCGGCCAGGGCCGGCCACAAATTGCGCCACTCGAATACGTCGCCGTTAGTGATGTTGAACGCCTCGTTCGCCGCTTGGGGTGACTGCCCAGCCCAGACCATCGCGTCCGCGACAATGTCTGCATCGGCGGCTTCCCAAACGAACGACGGACCGCCAGGAAAACTGAACGGTTCACCGTTCTCGCGGCGAATTGCCGCGTAGACACCGATAGCGGGGAGAACATTCAACGCGCCTGGGGTGGGCCCGATGACGAGCTGCGGACGGAGTGCCGTGTAACTGAAGCCGTGCTTGGCACCCATCTCACTCACATAGTCTTGGTGGTCGAAGAAGAAGTTCGCATGGTTCTTACGGGCATCACGCTCGCGGGCCGGGATAGGGATGGGGTGCAGGTGCACGCCGTAGATCTTCGTTCCCTGCAGGATACTGATGTGCTGGAAATTGGAGGCGATGCTGACGATCGGTTCCACTACGTTGCGGAGCATGGCGTTGTTGGTCTCGATCTGTTCCTTGCTTGACCAGCCAGCGACCAGTTCGGGCATCTCATATATAGCCGTGTACGCGATGTGAGTGACGTCAGTCAGCGGCTCAAACGCCGCGCGGGCCGCTTTCTCGTCCCGCAGATCGACCGACAGAAACTCAATGTCGCGACCGCTGGGGAGCTTGGGCTTGCGGAGTGAGACGCAGACCACATCCCAGTCCGCGGAAAGAAACTTCTCGATCGCGGCCACACCCAGGAGTCCTGCGCCGGTGACGAGCACTCTGTGCCGTTCCGATTGACGGCGCCCACGCTTGGCAGCGCCCGGCCTGATACTCGAGCTGACTCCAGTAACTTTATTTGTGAGTTTCTTTTCCACGGATTTCCCCTTGTGTTGTTTTGATCCCTTGCGCCGGTCGCCACTGTCACTTCACCATCAGTCTCTCCGTGACGTAAGAGCCAGAATTGCAGATGCAGGACTGTCCCCATCTTCTTAAGTCCATGATCGAAACGTTCTTGTAGTTAGAAGCCACGATCAGATGTGCTGCGGCTGCGCGGTGACTGCTGGAGATGATTCCTTAGTGGACTGTGACACTCTCAGAACATCCTGCCGCAGCAGATACACGGATACAGCCAAGAGAACGAGATCCTTCAAGAGAAAAGCAACGGTCTCGGTCATCGCTGGAAACCCGCCAGCAGAGGCTGCCCAGCCGTTCGGTATAAATGGGATGATCGTGATAGTTGCAGCAAACGAAAAGCATGAGCCGAGGGCGCCGAGAATTCCCAACTTTCTGTTCCAGAAGCCCAAGAACAAGAGCCCAGCAAACAACCATTCGGCTACCCCCAAGAAGTAAGTGGCCCCCCGAACGCCAAAAACGGGATACATCCAGGAGATGAGAGGGCCCTTGCTGATGTAGGGAACGAGTGCCTGCGCCTCGTAGGCAAACCATTTCTGATATCCAAAAAACAAGAAGATGACCACCATCGAAGCGCGAATAAAATGGTAATCAAAGTCCGCTCTAAGGATGCCCAGCTTTGCTAATACTCTTGTGACAAACGTCATTGGTTTCCCCTCTCGCTGCAGCTGTAAACAGTCCAGCGAGCGGTGCGTCTGCCTAGGCATGGTCGCGTTGGCAACCCTTGCGCGGCTACTCAGCACACATGAGCAACTGACATTCCATCTCAATTGCAATTGGATTTGTTGGGCTTTACTTCGTTCTGCTGCAAGGGATTCAAGGGGGATAGTTGCGTCGCGAATTGCGTGCGCTGAGACACCACCGGTTTTTCAAAATCACAAGAAGCCACCCACATTGGCATATTGACTGTCGCCCCGCGGACTCGTTGTCAAAATCGCGACGCACAGTGACGCAGTTGCACTTCAGTGCCATCAATCTCTGGAACCAGGATTCCGAGAAGTCTGCGAAAACGCGACTTGTTCGAAGCACAAACGATGGTTCGCGTATTTGGCAATGCAAGTGCCTTACTCACAGTCGCTATGAAAAACAAACAGATACTCCTCGGCCTCAGCCGTTCATTCTTCAACTTAGCGATTCGCCCTCGCAGCAACGCAACAAATTGTCTTCAATGCCGCGCCAAGTTCTGGGCGCAAACACAAAACATTCTCTTGTGCTTCGTTCTGCTGCTGACGTTGGGCGCGTCGGCGGAGGCACAGAGCGCATTACCGTCGGATTCCGGCACACCGTCTCCCGAATTGTCATCGCGACAGTACCTCTTCGGAGATTGGGGCGGTGAGAGAAGCGCCTTAGCGGAAAAAGGCATCACCTTCGACTTTTTCTACATCACGGATATGCAGGCCAATCCCAGCGGCGGACTCCAGCAGACTTATGCCGGATGGGAACGAACTCGAGGAACGGTAGACATCAATTTCGACAAGATGATTCAGTGGCAGGGACTCAGCTTCCACGCTACAGGGCTCTGGCAATCCGGAGCCAACCTGGGCGGCAAGATCGGGACTCTCGCCAACCCGAGCGATTTGGTGAGTCAACACAGTACGCGCCTGGATTCGTTCTGGGTGCAGCAGCTCTTTCTGCACAAAAAGTTGAGAATCCGAGCAGGACAGTTGGCCGGTTTGGATTTTTATGGCAATCAGGAATACGGTGGCACCTGGCTTATCGAGCCCCTCGGTTACGCATTCGGCAATCTGTTCGGTTCAATCTACGAGTCGTTCAACCCCGCAGGCACGCCAGGAGCGGAGATTTACTTTGCGCCGACGAGCCATTTCTACGTCAAGAGCGCAGTGATGGCCGGCAACCGGAATCCCTATCAGCAGGATCCTACCGGCACCAACTTCGCAATTCGGAATAGTCCGAACTTTCTGTTCGAAGCCGGCTATCTGACGGGAAAGACCTATCCGGGTGAATACAAGTTCGGTGGCGTCTACAACGGCGGCAAGTTTCCCAGTCCCGCCGGCCTCGAGAGCAGCGGCAACTATCTGATCTATGGGATGGCGAGTCAGGCTTTGTTCCGCCCAGACGCTGGTTCGAACCGCGGACTGGATGCAACGATTGGCTTTGACTATAGCCCGGGCGATGTAAGCCGCGAAAACGTCCAAATCACGGCAGGGGCCCGCATCAATGGGCCATTTGTGAGCCGTCCAAAGGACCGCATTGGCATTGGTTTCGTGTATAGCAAGATCAGCGATCCTTTCTCAAATTTCGGAGCGCTACTGGGTGGTCCGCGGCTTGGTTCTGAAAAAGCACTCGAGCTGAACTATTCGCTGCAGGTGACCCCGTACTTTTTGCTGCAACCCACATTTCAATATTACGGCAACGTAGGTGGCAATCCCTCTTTGTCAAACGCCCCCGTTTTGGGGTTCAGGACCAAGATCACATTTTGATTCAGGGGCGCTAATGAAAAGCCGAATGGAAGAACTCCAAAACATTTCTGGCCAGGAGTTCGATCTGTGCGTGATCGGCGGGGGAGCCACCGGTTCGGCTTGTGCACTGGATGCGCAGCTGCGCGGGATTCGAACGGTGCTCCTCGAAGCAGGTGACTTTGCCGGTGCAACTTCCAGTGCCGCCACCAAGATCATCCACGGTGGAGTTCGCTATCTGGAAGAAGCGATCAAGGACGTGGACCCGAAGGAATATCACGTGGTGGTGCGGGCGTTGCATGAGCGGGTTCGCATGCTCGACAATGCGCCTCATCTCACGAGGAAACTTGAGTTTTTGGTTCCCAGTTTTCACTGGCTGGACGTCGCTTACCTCGACATCGGACTAAAAATTTATGACTGGCTCGCGGGTTCGGCCCGTATTTCTCCCAGCAAGTTTGTCTCGCGCGAGGATACCCTCCGGCGCATGCCGCAACTGAACCGCGACGGACTGCTGGGCTCCGTAGAGTACGCTGATGGCCAGTTCGACGACGCCAGATACAACCTAGCCCTCGTTCACACGTTCGAGCACCAAGGCGGGCAGGCATTGAATCATTGCCGTGTGACGGAGTTTCAACGCGACTCTGCCGGTCGCTTGTCGGGTGTGGTGGCCGTGGACCAGATTGGCGGCGCGACGCTCAACCTGAGTGCGCGCGCCATCGTGAACGCCACCGGGCCAGTTTCGGATTTGATTCGTCAGATGGCCACGCCATCAGTGTCCAAGCGCATGCGGCTGAGCAAAGGCTCTCATATCTTGTTTCCCCTGGACCTCTTCCCAACTGACGACGCCATGCTGATTCCCAAAACCGAAGCCGGGAGCGTGCTCTTTGCCGTGCCCTGGGGCGGCCGTTTGCTCGTCGGAACGACGGAACGAGAAGTCGAGCCAGGCGACGATTTGTACGTCACCGAGGAAGAGATCACCTACTTGCTCCGGCAGCTGAATAAATATCTGGCGAAGCCTCTGCAGCCTTCGGATGTTGTAGCTGGCTTTGCTGGAGCGCGCCCGCTGGCGAGCGCGGGAGAAGGCGAGAGCACGCAAAAGATTGCGCGCGACGACGTCATTGAGATCGATGCGAAGAGCGGCCTCATCAGCATCATGGGAGGCAAGTGGACGACACACCGCGCGATGGCGGAAGACACGATCAATGCGGTTCAGAAAGCTCTGGGAGTTCCGGTCAGCGAATCTCCGACAAGAACGCACGTTCTTCATGGCGGAGAAGGATTCACGAGCGACCTCTGGGAGAAGCTGATTCGCGTCTATCCGCTTTCGAGAGAAACCGCGCATCACTTGGCGGCGAAATTCGGAACAGCTGCGTGGAATGTCCTGGAACTCACTCGGACGAACTCCAACCTAGCTCAGCCTTTACTTCCCGGGAGCGCGCAAATCCAGGCGGAAGTCGTGTACGCGGTGCGCGAAGAACTTGCCGCCAACATCGAGGACATGATCTCGCGGCGTATCGGGCTGCAATACTATTCCTGGAGAGACGCAATCAAAGCGGCGTCCGTGGTCGGCTCTCTGATGGCCCAGGAACTCCAATGGACAAGCGCGCAAGAGCGCGAGGCCGTCACCCGCTACGTCGAGCGGATCAATTTTTTCCTGCAACGCGCAGGTTTGCAGCCGGAAGCCAATCCTGTGGGTCGCAGCTCAGCAGCTTAAGCGGAAAGGAACAGCAAAATGTCAACCTATCTGGGCGCCATCGATCAGGGAACCACCAGCACGCGATTTATCATCTTCGACTCGACCGGGCGGATCGTCTCCGTTGCCCAGAAAGAGCACGAGCAGATTTATCCCAAACCCGGCTGGGTTGAACACGATCCGGAGGAAATCTGGCGGCGCGTTCACGAAGTCATGACCGAAGCCATGCAGCAGCGTGGCATTCGCCCCAAGGATGTCGCGGCCATCGGCATCACCAATCAGCGCGAGACCACCATCGTCTGGAACCGCAAAACGGGCGTCGCGGTCTACAACGCCATCGTCTGGCAGGACACGCGGGTGGAAGACTATGTGGCGGAGTTCGCGCGCGAAGGCGGCCCAGATCGCTTCCGCAAGCTGACCGGCCTGCCACTGGCCACGTACTTCAGTGGTCTCAAGATTCGGTGGATTCTGAACAACGTCCCGGGCGCCAAAGAGCTCGCCCAGGCGGGCGATCTGCTTTTCGGAAATATCGACAGCTATCTGGTGTGGAAGCTCACCGGCGGCCAAAAGGGCGGCGTGCATGTGACTGACGTAACCAACGCCAGCCGCACGCAGCTTATGAATCTCAATACGCTGAGCTGGGACAAAGCGCAGCTCGACCTGTTTGGAATCCCGGAGTCCATGATGCCTCGCATCGCTTCCAGCAGTGAAGTGTATGGGCTGGCGCAGCCGGCGGAAGTGAAAGACATCCCGATCGCGGGAATCCTTGGCGACCAACAGGCGGCGCTCTTCGGTCAGACCTGCTTCGAACCCGGCCAGGCGAAGAACACCTACGGCACCGGTTGCTTTCTGCTGATGAACACGGGGACCGAACCGATTCTTTCCAGATACGGGCTGCTCACGACCGTTGCGTTCAAGCTCGGCCAGAATCCCGCTCAGTTCGCACTCGAAGGCAGCGTGGCCATCACCGGTGCGCTGGTGCAATGGATGCGCGACAACCTGGGGCTCATTCAAAAGAGCTCGGATATTGAGGCTCTGGCGCGGACCGTCAAGGACAACGGTGGCGTGTATTTTGTGCCGGCATTCTCCGGCCTTTTCGCGCCGTACTGGAAATCCGACGCTCGAGGTGTGATCGCCGGGCTTACCCGCTACGCCAACAAGGGTCATCTTGCGCGCGCGGTTCTCGAAGCTACGGCCTACCAGACCCGAGAGGTACTCGAGGCTATGGAACTGGATTCTGGTAAGAAGCTGGACTCACTGCGCACCGACGGCGGAATGGTTGAGAACGACCTCCTGATGCAGTTCCAGGCTGACATTCTCAATCGCGACGTCATCCGGCCGTTAATCAAGGAAACGACTGCGCTGGGGGCTTCCTACGCCGCAGGGCTTGCCGTCGGCTTCTATAAGGATTTGGGGGAATTGCGGAAACAGTGGGGCGTGGACCATGTGTGGAAATCTCACATGGAAAGCAGCACGCGTGAGCGGCTATATGCCGAATGGAAAAAAGCGGTGACTCGGTCCTTTGGCTGGGTGGACGAACGGGGATTCAAGGCAGTGGCCTAGGTTTCCAGAAAGCAGAGTACGAACGCATTTCACGGAGAGAAAAATGGCGACGACACCTTTCTTGGGAGAATTTGTAGGAACGCTGATCCTTATACTGCTGGGCGACGGCGTGGTCGCCTGCGTGCTTTTGAAACGTTCCAAAGGTGAAGCCTCCGGCTGGATGGTCATTACCACCGGATGGGCCCTCGCTGTAATGGCTGGCGTGTTCGCCGCAATCGCCTGCGGAAGCAAAGACGCCTTTCTCAACCCGGCCGTTACGCTCGGGTTCGCTGTTTCGTCGGGTGATTACTCTAAGCTTGGTCCGTACATCGCAGCTCAAATGCTGGGAGCGATTGTGGGAGCCATACTGGTGTGGTTGCATTTCCTTCCTCATTGGAAGGAAACACCGGATCCCTCGCTGAAGCTGGCGGTCTTTTGTACTGCGCCGGCCATTCGTAGCGCGGCGGCAAACCTGATCAGTGAAATTATCGGCACCTTCGTGCTGGTCTTCATCGTCGGCGCGATTTTTTCCAAAGCTGTGAACGGAATCGCGGCAGGTCTCGGCCCGTATTTGGTCGGATGCCTGGTGTGGGCGATCGGACTTTCGCTAGGTGGGCCCACGGGCTATGCGATTAATCCAGCGCGCGACCTCGGCCCACGCATCGCTCACGCAGTGCTTCCGATTGCCGGCAAGGGTAACTCCGATTGGGGCTACGCGGGTATTCCCGTCGTTGGGCCCTTGATCGGAGCCCTTTTGGCCGGCCTGTCGGTCCGCGCACTCCACTTCTAAAAGCCAAGAGAAATCTTCTCTTTTTGTCCGACAGAGTTTAAAGCGCGGATTTTTTGTGAGATGAGGTGCAGGGAGCTGCCCCCATCTCATTTTTAGTAAAGCCCTGGGTTGTGCAAGGGGCCTCGGATTGGGCCTACGGACCACTCGTCGGGGCGGGTTGGCTGGCATGCTTCTACGGGCCATCGGTAAGTAGCGAAGGAATAGTGACGTATGGGGAAAGTTGACGTGAACAACGGAAATGGAAAGCATGATTTGACCGCAGTGGCGACATTGGAGCATCGGCTCGAGCTGACGCCAGAAGAAATACCTCTAGCTGTGCGCCTTGAAGCGACGACTCCGCAGAGCGATCGCTTGGCGGAGATCGTGAGACTGTTGCTGCAGGAATTGGGCATGGACATTGAGAATCAACACTTTCGCGAGACGCCGGAAAGAGTAGCCCGGTTCTATCGAGAGTTTACTCGGGGAGTGTGCGTAAAACCCGAAACGATCCTGAAGACATTTCGCTCTGAGGTCCGCGAGCTGGTGGCGGTTTCGGCCATCGATTTCTTCTCCCTTTGTCCCCATCATCTCCTGGTGTATGGAGGAAAGATTCATTTCGGCTACATACCCAACGGTCAAATCGTGGGAATATCAAAAATCCCGCGCCTCGTTCATGCCATGGCCGCGCGACCGATTGTTCAGGAGGAGTTGGTGTCCAGCATTGCGGATGCGTTCATGTCCGTTGTGAAGCCCACCGGCTGTATTGTGAAGGCAATCGGCAAGCATGATTGCATTGGTGTTCGAGGAGTGCAATGTCCTGCGGTGGCGATGACGACTGTGACGAAGAGAGGAATTTTCGAGCAGGAGAGGATCTACAGCGAGGAATTCGATCGGGCCATCACGGAGGGCCAAAGGTGTGTCCGTTAGAAGCAAACTGGGTGACGGCGGGATTCGCTGCTCCGGGTGAAGGGCAGGAAGAGCCTCAGGAGGCCGGATCTCAGGAAAGAAAGCACGCATCTCGTTGGATTCGTCATGCAAGTCATCAGCCCTGGAAGGGCATACGAAACATAACCTAGTTGGCAGTGCTACTGTCCGTGTGTTCGACGAGTAGGGGCTTGCGTGCAGGGAACGAGAGTCACCTACCCACCGGCGGCAACTATTGCATTGGAGGAAGCCGTAAAGAAGGGAGACAGGCATACGATGATCAAACTAACACGCGTCTATGAACCTGCCAGTTCAGCCGACGGAGCCCGTTATTTGGTCGAGCGGTTGTGGCCCCGCGGCATGAAGAAAACCGCCCTGCGCATTGATGCGTGGCTGAAAGACGTTGCACCGAGCACGACCCTGCGTCGGTGGTTCAATCATGATCCGAAGAAATGGGGGGAATTCCAGCGACGCTACCGCCGAGAACTGAATGCGAATCCAGATGCGTTGCGCCCGATTCTCAATGCAGCGCAGCAGGGCAATGTCGCGCTTGTCTATAGTTCGCACGACGCCGAGCACAACAATGCTGTGGTCCTGAAAGAATACGTGGAGGAGAAATTGGAAAAGAAATCTCATCCTCCTCGCAAGTCGGCTGCTTGAGGCGGCCGCTTGGGGGAACTTCTGGGAAGGAGCGAAATCGATGGGAAGTGCCACAGTTGGACCAAAGCATCTTTCGGTAAAACTAAAGAATCGGGAAGAAGTGAGGTGAGTTGTGTTTCGCCACACAGTTCCGATTGGACGCATCCTTGGAATACCGATCGATTTGGACTATTCCTGGTTCTTGATCGCCGCCCTCACCACCTGGGTCTTGGCAGTCAGTTACTATCCGCTAGAATTCAAGCGTGGGACGACCGTCGAATATTGGCTCATGGGCGCTGTAACGGCAGTATTGTTTTTTGGCAGTATCGTTGTGCATGAGCTCGCCCACTCGTGGGTCGCCCTTCGTTACAAGATACCGGTACATCGGATCACCCTGTTCATCTTTGGCGGCGTATCCCAGATCGCCGGTGAACCCCCGAGCGCCAGCGCAGAATTCCTAATTGCTGTGATCGGGCCGCTTACGAGCTTGGCACTGGCGGCGCTCTTTTTCTTGTTGGAACCGTTGCTTGTAAACATCATGCCGGCCCTGGCGGTAGCCAAGTATCTCGCGCTCATTAACGGCATGCTGGGATTGTTCAACCTGATTCCAGGATTTCCGTTAGATGGTGGGCGAGTTTTTCGGGCCATCGTTTGGGGAGTTTCGAAGAACTTTCGACAAGCTACACTCATCGCCGCCAGCACGGGCCGATTCTTTGGATTTCTTTTTATCATTGTGGGCGTATGGCAAGCACTGAGAGGGAGCGTTGGCAATGGATTGTGGACGGCCTTTATCGGCTGGTTCCTCGAAAGCGCAGCCGGAGCCCAAGTCCAGCAGCAAATGGTGCAAGGTCTTTTGGTCGGCCACAAGGTATCAGAGGTGATGGGAAATGCATGCACCCACGTACCAGGAGACACTTCATTACAAAAGGTAGTAGATCAGGAGGTTCTTGCACACGGTCGACGGTGCTTTCTCGTGGACCAGGGAAACCGCGTGGTCGGATTGCTGACCCTGCATAACTTGAAGGAGATTCCTCGAAGCTCATGGACGACGACCAGTGCAGCCCAAGCCATGATACCCGTCGAGAAGCTAAGCAGCATCGATCCCAATGCAGAATTGTGGACAGCAATGGAAAAGATGGGTCGGGACGGAATTAATCAAATGCCTGTCATTCTGGGAAGCAACCTCATCGGAATGCTTTCGAGGGGTGACATAGTGAAATATCTTCAAACCCTGCACCAGGTAGGGGGATGAGGTGGGCGATGGTGCCGTCGAAACCCGCTTCGGCAAAATCGATTCGCTGGTTAATAGCGCGAGCCTATCCGGGTCAAAAAGGATGGCCCTCCTGCGGCGAGTGGGCTTAAATGCCAGCGCTGAGATGAGTTGCTGACTCCCACGTAGGTGGTGATTCCATCGTAATCCGCGTCAAGCCATTTGAGAATGTAACTCGAGCTTCCCATGTCGCGCCATTTGATATGTAACCGGAGAACGTTTGTTGTCGCTGCGGCTGTGGGAAAGTGGGAAAGCATTCTTATGTACATGTATATATGCCGATTTCCCGCGCGTTCTGTCGAATAGGGGAGGGAATTGGCCGTGACAGTGTAGGACTCTAACAGGCGACGGGGCAGCGTTCTAACCAACTGAACTACGTCCCCGCTGAAGGGTGTGGCGTCACAATGGTGGGCACTGTCCGATTTGAACGGACGACCTTTCGGGTGTAAACCGAACGCTCTAACCGCTGAGCTAAGCGCCCTTTCCCAATTCATCGTACAGGAAGCAGCGCAAAGCGTCAACGTAGCCGGCCGGAAGCCGGCCGGAAATTTTTTCGAGAAGTCTTGAAAAGCCCATGATTTCCATGTTTTCCTCCGACAGCGGATGGCCTTCCTTGCACTTTATTCACGCAGCCAGTAAACTCACTCTCTTGCACTTAGGTAAGGGAAACTCTCTGAAATGCTTCTGCTCCGAGATTTTGTGGCGCACATGGCTACCGAAGTTGTGAAAGGCCTGGTCGAAGGCGGGCAGATCGAAACGAAAGCTGCCGCCGCCGTGGCCAACCGCGTCCGCCTGCGCATGCTGGAAGAGCTTACGGTCGAGGACCGGCTCAACGACGAGGTTCGCCAGATTTTGATCGACCACCAGGACGAAATGCGCCGGACCAGCGTCTCTTATCAGGAGATGTACAAAAAGGTGAAGCAGCAGTTGGCGAGGGACCGCAAGCTGATCCTGAGATAGAAATTTGAAAATCGAAATTGGCAAATCGCCAGGATGCGAGCTCCCAGGATTCGGCCTCGCAATGTTCAAACACGGAAAGGGAAGATGCGCCTTACCCGCGAAAAAATCATACGGCTCTCGCACCAGATCACGGACGTGCTTGTCGAAAGCGCAGAAGTGGAATTCGTCGACGACCGCGACACCATTCGCCAGCAGGTGGTGCAGATTCTGACCGCCACGCTGAAAGAAGAAGAGAAAATCGAACTGGAAGTGCGCAAGCGAATCACTTCGCAGAAAAAGGAAATCCTCGAAGGCAGCGAGGAGTGGGACGTCCTCCACAAGAAGTATTACCAGGATGAGCTTCGCCGCATGGGCATCGCTGCCGCTCCGGACGACCGCCATCGGTCGTGACTTCTTTGAAGTCGTTGTCAGTCCACAGTTGTCAGTTGTAAGTGAAGAGGTAGTGAGCGCGCTGCCAGGGATTAGCGCTGCTCGCTTGGCAGTCTGAAGACTGGACAAACGCCTCGAGTCTGTCTGAATTTCCATACAGTTAAAGTTAGGTCTTAGGAATTCCATAGCTGCACCCCCTCCCCGTGTTCTTTGTAGGTGTTGCATCTAAAGGGTTTAGCTTGGACGTAAGTCTTTTGTTTGCAACACTTGCGGGGAGGTTCATAAGTGTTGCAGCTAAAGGGCTTAAGGCCAGAGCGGGACGTGGGCAGTGGGCGGGCCGAGCGGCTTGGGGCCAGCAACCAGCCTGTGCCGCGAGCCGCCCGGTGAAATAAAAGAACGGTTCTGAAGACCCGCCACTAAGGGATTAAGGTTGAGAATCGGGGCGGCGCTTCAGGGTCGGGCGGTCGTCGTCGGTGCTGTTGGGATCGTTGCCGGTGGGCTGCTTTTTGGATTGCTCGGTTTTGGTGCGCAGGGTGGGCTTGCCGGGGGCGTTATCGCCGACCTTGCGCGTGAACATGATGTTGCGGAGGCGGGACTTCACGGAATCGAACTCGGAGGTAGTGACGATGTACTCTTGCCTGGCGGGCAGAATGCGCGCAATCTCTTTTTGCGTGTTTTCGATGCGCTCGGGCGTGGGCGGATGCGTGGAGAAAACCTTGGGGATGCTGCCTGGGCGGCGCTTTTCATCGGCCTGGATGCGCTCGAAGAATGTGACGTAGGAGTTGGGGTCATAGCCGGCTTTGTACATGTACTGCAGGCCGAGGAAATCAGCCTCACGTTCGGCGTCGCGGCTGAACTTCAGGTAGGTCACGGGGATGGCCAGGTTCAAGCCCTGATAAATGCCGTAACCAGCCCATCCGCCGGGACCGAGCAGAATCAGCGGGATGGTGGCGAGCTGCATCAATTCGCCCTTAGTGGCGTTCTTGGTGCCGTGCCGCGCGGTGACGTGGGAAATCTCGTGGGCCATAACTCCGGCAAGCTCAGACTCTTCCATGGCGTGCAGGATCAAGCCGCTGTTCACGTAGAAGAAGCCGCCGGGCAGCGCGAAGGCGTTGATTTCGTCGGAATCGATCACTTTGATGGTGAAGGGGACGCGCGCATCGGAATTGCGAACCAGGTTTTGTCCAACGCGGTTGACGTATTCGGTGACGACGGGGTCGTCAATCAGTTTCGAAGAGCGCTCGACTTCCTGGGCCAGCGACTTGCCAAGAGAGATTTCCCGCTCCAGCGAGTACAGGTTCACGCCTTTTCCGACGTTGCGGTTGCCGATGGCCTCGACGTCTTCCTTGGAATTCTTGGGAGTAACGGTGTCTTTCTGCTGGACCGGCTGGGAGCCGGTTTGCTGCTGGGTCTGCTGGGCGGGCGGCGGTGTCTTTGCGGGTTCCTGGCTAGGGGGATCTTGACTTTGGGGGAAGGCGAAGGCCGAACCCGCTACGAGAGCGCTAACTAGCGCCAGCTTCAGGGCTTGCCGCAGAATGTCTTGCATATCGTGTACCTCCGCCTACCCACGATTATACACCTGCAATCGCCGGGGAGGCCCCTAACATGCTTTGATGACTACTAGGATGTTAGACAGTCCGGGAAGGTTTCCTATTCCCAAGGGGTTCGGGGTAGGAGCGGGGCCCTAGTGCTGATTGCGGGCGGGGAACGCCCCGGTCGAAACTCTCTCTCTGCCGTACCGAGTGAGTACCTCCCGACCTGGGAGGCAGTTGACACACTTCGCGGGTCACTCTACAGTCAGAGCCAGTCCCCTATGAGCGTCTCCAAGATCCAGATCGGCCAGCTTTGGAAGAAAGACGGCACCAGCGACATTTACCTGGTCACCCGGCTGTATTCCGAGGCGCTGAATACCATGGTGATCCTGCGCAAGTCGGGCTCCGAGGGGGAGGCGCAAATCCGGGTCCGTGTAGATCGCGCCGGGAGCACTCAGAACATTCCCGGGTTTTCTCCGGCTCAGGAAGACGAGAAGTTCTAGCATCAGATAGACCGAACTTCCATCTTTACAATGTCATCCACCTTCATGAGTTCCTTTTGCAGGAACGGCTCACCGTAATCCACGCCGATCATCTGGCCATAGTGCCGCGCCAACTGATTCATCTCCGCCTCCAGCCGGTCGATGGCCAGGTGCACGTGGTTTTTCTTTTCGCTCTTGCTGGGCCGGAATTGCGACGCGAAGGCGAGGATGGCCTTGCGGCGCTGCGCGTATTGCGCGGTGATGTCCACGACAAACGTGGGGCGCACGTCGGCGTAGGAACTCGAATAAAGGATCTTGAAGGGGCGGTACGCTTCGCCTTGGATGGGCAATTGCTTAAGTCCCGCGAGGAAACACGCCTCGTAACCGAGAGTTGAGGCATGGTAATGGTCGGGGTGCCGCGCTTCCCAGTAAGGAAGGATAACCGTCTTCGGCCGGAGTTGGCGGATCATAGCCGCGAGCCGCAATTTGTGCTGACGGCTCGGCTGAACGTCCGAGTCGGGCGCCCCGAGCGTGCCGCGCCACTTTACGGCCAGCAATTTCGCCGCGCGCGCCGCTTCTTTCGCACGGATCTCCGGGGTACCGCGGGTTCCCATTTCTCCGGCGGTCAAATCAAGGATTCCCGTCTTGTATCCACGCTGCGCCATCTTTAGCAGCGTGCCGCCACAGGTCAGCTCGACGTCGTCGGGATGCGCGGCGATTGCCAATAGATCAAGGTTCATTCGCCCTCCAGCATCCAGTGATTGTAGGGTAGGACAGACATTCTTGTCTGTCCTCCGTAAAGTTAGTGGAAGAGGAAAGAAGACAGGCAAGAATGCCGGTCCTACGGGAATGTGCTACGGTTTCAGGTCCGACGATGATGGAATACGGCAGAAAGTCCGGGGAGTCGTTGCAAGGGCAGGTGGCTCTTGTGACCGGAGCCGCGAAACGGCTGGGGCGGGCGGTGGCGCTGCGCCTCGCGGAAGAGGGCGCTGACGTTGTCATTCACTACCGTTCGTCGGTGGCGGATGCGCAGGCCGCGGTCGCGGAGATCGAGAAACTTGGGCGGCGAGGGAAGGCGATCGCGGCGGATTTGACCAGAGTTGGCGACATCAAGCGTTTATTTGATGAAGCGGCGAAGCAGTATGGGCGGCTGGATATTCTGGTGAACTGCGCGGCAAATTTCCTTCCTTCCAGCATTATCTCCGCCACAGAAGAGGTCTGGGACGCTTCGCTCGATGCGAATCTGAAAGCGCCTTTTTTCTGCGCGCAAGCCGCGGCGCCGCTCTTAGGGAGGTCCAATGGGACGATCATTAATTTCACGGATACCGGCGGTTTGCTGGGGTGGCCGGGATACGTGGCGCACTCTGTTTCGAAAGCCGGAGTCGTAATGCTGACGAAGGTGTTAGCGAAAGCGTTGGCGCCGGAAGTGCGCGTCAATGCTATCGCTCCGGGAACGATTACCATGCCTGGTGATCCGCCCGAGTGGGAGACGGACTTCATTAAACTCGCAGCGCTGCGCCGTTCCGGAAAGCCATCCGAAATTGCCGACGCGGTCTTGTTTCTTGTGCATTCGAAATTCATTACCGGCCAGGTCCTTGTCGTCGATGGCGGCCGCACATTGTGATGGCCGGAGAACGCGGGCTGTAAGCCGCGGCCTCTCAACATCTCTCAAGAAATCTTCCGCCTGATCGTGCAGAGAATCTCTCCGCGGTGTATTCTATTCTCCTTATCGAAGGCATAAGTCCACCGCGCTAGCCGCGGGATATCCGGAAAATCAAAAGACGAGGGACCAGCCGAAGTTATGGACAACGAAATATCAACCCAGCCGCACGGCATGGAAGATGTTGAGATTCAGGAATGGCTTGAATCGCTGGATTCCGTTCTGGAATCGAGCGGGCCGGAAGTCGCTGCGGAGATTCTCGAACGCCTCCGCGCGCACGCCACAGTCAACGGCATCGACCTGCCCTTCAGCGCAAATACTCCTTACGCGAATACGATTCCCGTGCGCTTGCAGCCGCTTTTTCCCGGCGACCAGGAATTGGAGCGCCGCATCAAGAGCTTGATTCGCTGGAACGCATTGGCCATGGTGGTGCGCGCGAACCGCGTCGAGCACAACATCGGCGGCCACATTTCCACGTATGCTTCGGCGGCAACGCTCTACGAAGTGGGTTTCAACCATTTTTTCCGTGCGCGCACCGAGGAATTCGAAGGCGACACGGTTTATTTTCAAGGGCACGCTTCGCCCGGGATGTACGCGCGTGCGTTTCTGGAAGGCCGCCTCAGCGCGCAAAAGCTGGAAAATTTTCGCCGCGAGCTGAAGCCGGGCGGGGGGCTTTCTTCCTATCCGCATCCGTGGCTGATGCCTGATTTCTGGGAATTTCCGACAGTCTCCATGGGCCTCAGTCCGCTGATGGCCATTTATCAAGCGCGCTTCAACCGCTACCTGGAGGATCGCGGCATGAAGCCTGCCACAGACGCGAAGGTGTGGGCGTTCCTCGGTGACGGCGAGACCGACGAGCCGGAATCGCTCGGAGCCATCACGCTGGCTTCCCGCGAGAAGCTCGACAATCTGATCTTTGTGGTGAACTGCAATTTGCAGCGCCTCGACGGCCCGGTGCGCGGCAACGGACAGATCATTCAAGAGCTGGAATCTGCGTTCCGCGGCGCGCGCTGGAACGTCATCAAGGTTTTGTGGGGCAGCGAGTGGGACCCCATTTTCGAACGCGACACCGAAGGACTGCTGGTGAAGCGCATGGGCGAATTGGTGGACGGCGAATACCAGAAGCTGGTGGTTTCCTCCGGCGCTTATGTTCGTGAGCATTTCTTCGGCAGCGATCCGCGATTGCTCCAGCTTGTCGAGCCGCTTCCGGACGAGGCGCTGCGGCGCCTGCGTCTCGGCGGGCACGATCCGCGCAAGGTTTACGCCGCGTACAAGGCGGCCGTCGATCACAAAGGCTCTCCGACCGTGATTCTCGCGCGCACCATCAAGGGCTACGGGCTCGGTGAAGCGGGCGAAGGCAAGAACGTCACGCACCAGCAGAAGAAACTCAACGAAGACGAGCTGCGCGAGTTCCGCTCGCGCTTCGGCATTCCCCTCAACGACGAGGATTGCATCGAAGTTCCGTTTTACCGGCCGCCCGAGGATAGCGTCGAAATTCAGTATCTCCGCGCGCGGCGCGAAGCGCTGGGCGGCTACGTTCCCAAGCGGAGCATCCGTGCGAAACCTCTGGCCGCGGACCACGACAATCTCTTCAAGGAATTCCTGGAAGGAAGCGATGGCCGGGAAGTTTCCACGACGATGGCGTTCGTGGGCATGCTTCGAAAGATGCTTAAGGATACGGAGATCGGCAAACTCATCGTGCCGATCGTTCCGGACGAAGCCCGCACCTTCGGCATGGAATCCCTTTTCCGCACCGTCGGTATTTATTCGAGTGTCGGCCAGCGTTACGAGCCCGTCGATGTCAATACGCTGCTCTACTACAAGGAAGCGAAGGACGGACAGATTCTCGAGGAGGGCATCACCGAGGCGGGCTCCATGGCCTCGTGCATCGCCGCGGGCACGGCTTATGCTACGCACGGGATCAACACCATTCCGTTTTTCATTTACTATTCGATGTTCGGCTTCCAGCGCATTGCGGATTTCATCTGGGCTGCCGCCGATATGCGCATGCGAGGTTTCCTCCTTGGTGGAACTTCGGGACGCACTACTCTCGGGGGAGAAGGACTGCAGCACCAGGACGGCAACAGCCACGTCCTCGCGCTTCCCGTGCCAAACGTGAAAGCTTACGATCCTGCGTTTGCGTATGAAATCGCGGTCATCATTCAGGACGGGATTCGCCGCATGTATAAGGATGGCGAAAGCGTGCTCTACTACATCACGGTGATGAACGAGCCGTACGCCATGCCGGCGATGCCGGGTGATGTGAAGGAAGGAATCCTGCGGGGGATGTACCGCTTCCGGCCCGCGTCAAACGCGAAGGCGAAGCTGCGCGCACAATTGCTTGGAAGTGGCGCGATTCTCAACGAAGTGCTGCACGCGCAGGAGATTCTCGAAACCAAGTACGGCGTCGCCGCCGATGTGTGGAGCGTGACCAGTTACAAAGAACTCTATAATGACGGCATTGAATCCGAGCGCTGGAACCGTTTGCACCCGGGCGAAAAAGCTCGCGTGCCCTACGTCACCAAGTGCCTCGCGGACGCTTCCGGCGTGCTGGTTGCGGCTTCCGACTACTTGAAGACTTTGCCCAATATGATCAGTAAATGGATGCCGCGGCGCCTGGCGTCACTCGGCACCGATGGCTTCGGGCGCAGCGAGGGCCGCGCCTCCTTGCGTGAGTTCTTCGAGGTCGACTCCCGCTTTATCACGCTGGCCACGCTGCATGAACTTTTCGTGGACGGCAAGATCGAGCGCTCCGTCCTCGACAAAGCCATCAAGGATCTGGGCATCAACACCGACAAGCCCAATCCGGTCGTTTCGTAAGGAAGGTTGCGCATACGCCTCGCTTCGGACTCAACTTCGTGCGGCTCGCTCTCCTTATTCTCGCACCGGTTCTGGGGCTCTTGGCGTATACGCGGCTGGATGTCGCTCAATCCAATTCCATCTTGGAATCACGTCGCCGTGAGTTTCTTCAGCGTCTGATTGCCGCTGCCATCGAACGCACACACCACGTTGTTCGATACGACCCCGCATACGTCCGTATTTCCTATCCTGGCGGGGATGTGCCTGCGGACACCGGCGTGTGCACGGATGAAATCATCCGATCCTATCGCAGCGTGGGCGTCGATCTGCAAAAGGAAGTTCATGAAGATATGGTGCGGAACTTTGATCTCTATCCGCGGAGATGGCGATGGCTTCTGAGTCGCCCCGATGCGAACATCGATCACCGGCGAGTGCCGAACCTGATGGTTTTTTTTGCGCGCAGGGGAGAGTCGTTGCCATTGTCCGGTCGCGCCGATGACTACACGCCGGGCGATCTTGTCACTTGGGATCTGGGTGGGGGCGTTCCCCATATTGGTGTCGTCGTGGACCAAAAGTCCGCGAAGAGCGGCCGTTACATGATTGTCCACAATATCGGCCAAGGGCCGCGCATGGAAGACATTATGTTCAATTGGAAGGTCACCGGCCACTACCGCTACTTTGGTCCGGTGTTATAGCCCGCGGTTCGCCGCGGCTCAATTCCAGAATTTCCGAGGGTTTGATGCGGCCAGTGGCAAGTTGTGCGATAAGCTCGCGGTTCGCGGCCAGAAAATCGTACTCTCCAAGTTCTTTTGGCAAGGCCCAGGTGATCTTTTCAAATGTGTGCGGCACTAGGCCCGATTCCGCGATTGCTGCGGCAAAGAAGCGGATTTCAAGCTCATCGGGGGTTCCCGCGTAATGATGACGCACGCGGCCAATCTCAACGCTTCTTACCAGCGTCACGCCGAGTTCTTCCTGCAATTCCCGCGCGAGAGCAACCTCTGGCGATTCGCCGTCCTTGACCTTGCCGCCCGGGAATTCCCACTTGAGCGGGGAACTATCGTTTTTCCGGCGCTGGCCGATCAGCAATCGCCGGTCGCTGCGCTCAATTACCGCCGCCACGACAGTCCTCATGCCTGTTCTCGTTTTCTATTCACGAAATGACAAAGTTTGTGGAGTTCGCGGATACCCTCGACTAGCGGGGGTCCGGGCGTGTTCAGCAATTCATCGCTGATCACAAAGACGTTTCTGTTTCGAATCGCCGGCACATCTTTCCATGCCGTGACTTTATACGCCTGTTTCGGGTCCGCTTTCGTTCCCGTCGCTGCCCAGGCAAGCACAATCACTTCGGGCCGTGCGGCCACTACTTGCGCTTCGGTGATCTTCTCGCCAGCGGGAACCACCATCTCGCCTCCGGAGATGTTCACCAATTCTGCTACCCAGGGCGGGGAACTGATCCGCGGATTTGGCCACGCCTCGCAATAGACGCGCACTCGCCGCTTCCATCGCCGCGACTTTTTCTCGATTCCCGAGAACTCCTGGCGCATCTTCCACGCCAAGTGTTCGGCCGCCGCCGCCCTTTGCGTAATCCCGCCCAGCAAGCGGATGTCCGCTTCGATATCAGCGAGTGTCCGCGGGTTCATGGCCAGAAAAGGGAACGGCTGCTCGAGGAGTTTCGCGACCGTCTCCTGCTTGTACGGCACGGAACCGACCATTAACGTAGGCTTCAGCCGGAGAATTTCATCCACAGATTCCATGTGCCAACAATCGCCAAGAGTCGGCAGTTTATCAACCGGCGACACGTCGGCGCACCACTTGGTCACTCCGACCAGGGCGTGCTTTGCCCCAATGGCGCACAAAATCGAGGTCACGCTGGGGGCCAGCGAAACTATCCGCAAGGGTAATCGTGGATTCACTTTCATGGCTACGGGAAGAGGATAGCAGACAGCCGCGCGTCTCGTGATTCGCAAGAGCGTGGATTGACTCCGCGTCACGAGTGTGTTGCACTGCCTGCCTAATTTCCGGAGGACGATTGTGCGTTTGCATTTCCTTGCTCTTAGCTTGGTTTTGCCGTTTTCAGGTCTAGCTCAGACTCCATCTGCGCCATCAAAATCCGAAATCGTCCAATATCACGCCACCATCGACACGGTGAAATACCTCTTCGGTGCCGCTCCGCCCGTTGCACGACTCAAACTCGGCAACATCCTCGATGCGAATTCCTTGGACTGCTTCGGCAACGCGCTGCAAAAGCCTGGCGATTCCTTTGCGCTAGTCAAAGGGGATAATCCGCTCACCGGTCCTTTCTACATCGAAGGTGCGGAACCCGGGGACACGCTGGTTGTTCATATCCTCGATCTGCAGGTCGATGGCAAGCAAGGTGTGGGCACGTTTTCACCGGGCTTCGGAGCCATCAACGCCACGCATTACACGCCGATGCTCGAAAAGGAAGCGTTGCCGGAAAAAATTTGGTTTTACCCGATCGATCACGCGGACCACACCGCTACGTTTCAAGCCCTCGATTCCAACTACAAGGTGAAGATTCCCCTGCATCCGTTTCTAGGCTGCATCGGTGTCGCGCCCGCCAACGGAGAAGCGCGCAGCTCCATCGTGCCCGCGGAATTCGGCGGCAACATGGACGCATCAGAAGCGTCCGCCGGAAATACTCTTTATCTGCCTGTAAACGTAGCCGGGGCGCTGTTTTACTTTGGTGATGGCCACGCCGCGATGGGCGACGGCGAAATTGCGGGCAGCGCCATCGAAGTTCCCATGAAGGCCCGCCTGCAATTCGATCTCGTGAAGGGGAAGCGCACGGGGTGGCCACGCTTCGAAAACGAGAAAGAAATCATGGCCGCGGGCATCTATCGTCCCGTCGATGACGCAGTGCGGATCGCCTTCACCGAGCTGGTAGCTTGGATACACGCCGACTATGGCCTCTCCGAACTCGATGCTTACGAACTGCTTTCCAAAGTCGGCAAAATCCATCTCACCGAAATGGTCGATCCGAACTACGTGGTGGTTGCCTCCGTAGAGAAAAAGTATTTGCCCCCAAAGAAGTAAATGTTTTTGTAGAACATGCATTCTTGCCTGTTCCCTATTTAAGCTCTCTGCGAACTCTGCGTCTCCGCGTTATGTTTTCGTGATTTATGCTGCGTTGCAGTTCCGGTACCGCGTTTGGGATACTTTCACAAATGTTCAGCGAAGCCGTTCTCGATCACTTCCGCAACCCTCGAAACGTCGGCGAGCTTCCCGGCGCAACCGCGACCATCGAGGTAAGCAATCCCGTCTGCGGCGACATTCTCAAGCTCTCCGCGCGCATCGCGGACAGCCGTATCGCGGAAGCGCGCTTCCTCTGCCGCGGCTGCACCACGTCGATTGCTTGCGCTTCTGTGTTGACCGAGCGTCTTAGCAGCCGCACGCTTGCCGAGGTCCGGTCCATCACGGCGGAAACTCTCTCCGAAGCCTTGGGTGGGCTCCCACCCGCGACATTCCACGGCGCACAGCTGGCCGCCGACGCGGTCTCCGCGCTGCTCCAAAATCTCGCTTCGAAGAGCCGCTAGTCCTTTCGCTGGGTCGCTTTGTTCATTGTTTCCGGGTCGTTCAGATTCAGCACGCAGCCTTCTTCGTTCGTCTGTACCTCTTCGACTTCTCCCGTGTGCGCCCATACCACCGCCCGCGCGCCGGTTTCGAATGACGTGCGATGGAGTTCGTCATACAGCGAAGCGGAAAAAATAACCGGATGGCCGCGGCGCCCCTCATAGACGGGCAGGACGATGGGTTTCATCGTTTTGTAAAACTGCTCGATCAAATCCTGAACCAGCAAGCTGCTGATGAGGGGGTGATCGATCAGGCAAAGCAGGATTCCGTCAGTCCCCGGAGGCAGGCTTCGCAGCGCCGCCTGAATCGAGCTCAACTGTCCCTTTTCCCATTCGTGATTGATTACGATTTCATCGGCTTCGAGTTGGATGGCTTTTGCGATCGGTTCGGCGTGCGCGCCGAGCACCACTCTGCGGACGCCAATGTTTCGGTGAGAAGTCACTTCCAGCAGGTGTTCGAGGAACGGCCGCCCCTGGTAGGGAAGCAGCGCCTTCGGCGAACCCATTCGGCTTGAGGCCCCGCCGGAGAGGATGACGGCGGCCAGCATGTGCTCCCTTTCAGCGCTCGCCCGTTTGGAGAACGGGTGAAGCGTGTGCTTCGAGTTTCAATTTCTTGTGTGCGGCGCTCGCCGCATTCCGGCGGACCGCGACGAGCTCCGCCGCGATGCTGACGGCGATCTCTTCAGGCGAAAGCGCGCCAATCTCGAGCCCCATCGGTGCGTAAACGCGTTCGAACTCGTCCGCCTTATAGCCCTCGTTCTCCAGCGCTTTGTACACCGACAAGACTTTGCGTTTGCTGCCGATCATGCCCACGTAGCGCGCTTCCGTACGCACCGCCCAAGCCAGAACGCGCATGTCTTCCTTGTGGCCGCGCGTGACGATCACCAGGTAAGTCGCCGCGTTGGGATGAATCTTTTCGAAGGCTTCTTCGTAGCTCGCGTAAATCTCCTGCGCTATCGGAAAGCGCTCTTTGTTCGCGAACACTTCGCGATCATCCACCACGCCGATGCCGAATCCTGCCGCGCTGGCCGCCTTCGCCACCGCCGTCGAAACATGTCCCCCGCCGAACAAGTACAACATCGGCTGCGGCAGAATCGGCTCGACAAAAACTTCCAGCGTTCCACCGCAAATCAAACCGTTGTCGTAACTCGCGTCATTATTTAGATTGAAGACCATTTTGCGCGGGGCTTCCTTCTGCATCACTTCCTTGGCCGCTGCCCAGACTTCCGCCTCGACGCACCCTCCGCCAATCGTTCCGGCGATCGAGCCATCCTCGCGCACCAGCATCCGCGAGCTCTCATAGCTCGGAATCGAGCCGTTCGTGTGCACGATCGTTGCCAGCGCTGCGCGCTGGCCCGCCCGCCTCATCTTCACGATCTCTTCAAACAAGTCCATCGTCGGTGTGGGCGCAGCCAATCTTGGCTGTGCGCCTTCTACTCTCCTCTGCTAATCTCGGTGCCCTTTAGATCTCCCCGGTATCTTTGTCCTGACCTCAGCCTACGGCGCAGCATCGCCCGTGTCAACGAAGCGCCGCTGCTTCCATGCCATAATACTACGTAAGTCTTCGAAGGTTTCGAGAGGGGCTTTCCGATGAAGGCAGTGCTCTTCCATCAGCACGGCGGACCTGAGGTCCTGAAATACACGGATGCTCCCGACCCCACCATCCGCCCAAACGAAGTCCTCGTCCGCGTGAGAGCTTGCGCGCTGAACCACCTTGATCTCTGGGTCCGCCGCGGCAACCCCAATATCCCGATTCCGCTTCCGCACATCCCAGGCAGCGACGTCTCCGGCGAAATCGCCCAGATCGGCGCGGATGTCACCACCGTGCGCGTCGGTCAAAAGGTTGTTCTCGCCCCCGGCGTGACGTGTGGCAAATGCTCCGCCTGCGTCTCCGGCCAGGATAACCGCTGCAGCCAATTCACTAATCTCGGCTACCTGATCGACGGAGGCTGCGCCGAACTTGTCCACGCTCCAGAAGTAAATTGCATGCCGTATCCGGAAAACCTTACCTTCGAAGAGGCCGCCTCGATTCCGCTTGTCTTCCAAACCTCCTGGCACATGCTTCTTGCCCGGGCCGAGCTACAACCGGGAGAGGATGTTCTCATCCTTGGGGCAAGTAGCGGCGTCGGCAGCGCCGCCATTCAGGTTGCCAGGTTTTTCGGCGCGCGCGTCATTGCCACGGCCGGCAGCGATGAAAAGCTGCGGAAAGCAAAACAACTCGGCGCCGACCATCTCATCAATCACAAAACTCAGAAAATCCGCGATGAAGTCCGCCGCATCACCAATAAGCGCGGGGTCGACGTCGTCTTCGAACACGTCGGGACGGCCACCTGGGACGACAGCTTCGCCAGTCTCGCACCCGGCGGCCGCCTGGTAACCTGCGGCGCCACCACCGGCTACGATGCGAAGATCGACCTGAGGTTTCTTTTCAGCCGCCAGCTTTCGCTCCTTGGCTCCTACATGGGCACCAAGTCCGAGCTCCACAGCGTCATGCGCCTGGTGGCCTCTGGGCGTTTCAAGCCCACGGTTGACCGTGTTTTCCCGCTCGCCGAAGCGGCTGCCGCCCACGTCTACCTCGAATCCAGCTCGCAGTTTGGCAAAGTCGTCCTTTCCGTCTGATCTAAATGCAAGGATGGTTCCGCGCACTCTCACGCACTCGCGTATATCTGTACTGACGGCCACTGACCGGTAGCTAGCCGAAGTACCATTGACAGCGCTTCGGCAGTTGAATAAATTTCCCACGATTTTCCACGGGTCCAACTCTCCCAACCCTGGTTCCTCCCGGCGGTTAGAAGCACGTCGGAAATGTCGTAAAGAGAGAGGTCCTCACGATGTGGTCCAGGCGGCGGATGCTCTTCGTGTGTCTACTCATAAGCACAGCCTTGGCGCCTGCCATGGCCGGCCAGAGCTCCAGCTCTGGCATCGAAGCCCCTTCGGACCGGGACAATCAACCGCAACCGTCCAAGGCTTGGGAACTTTGCAAAAGGCTCTCACTGAAGCAGGTTCAAACCAATCCAAGCGCGAATAACGCACAAAACGGCCCCCGCAGGAGCTCCCTGTGCGCACACTGAATTCTCGTGTCAGCTTTGCAAACAAGAGCTTTGCAAGCACTGATGATGCAAACACCATTACTACCGATGGAGGCATGCCACATGCCGCGGCTGCTCCGCTTCGCTCATTGACGTCCACCTTGCTGGAAGGGCGCGTGCAAAAGATCCTGCGCATGGTTGAGTCTGGGACTACCTTCACCATTCGTGATCTGGCACTCGAATTCAACCTGAGCCCTTCGTATCTCCAGCGCTTGTTCAAGCACCAGACAGGCGTCTGCATGGGCGAATGGATAAACGAACAAAGACTTCAGAGAGCAGCGCACCTTCTAGCGAACAGCTACATGAGCGTAAAAGAAATTGCTCACACCATTGGATACGAGCATGCCTCCAGCTTCATCCGGGCATTTGAACGGCGCTTTACGCAGGCTCCGGCGCGCTACCGGAAACAAACGGACTACACAAAATGCTAACGAATGACCGTTTATGCTAATCCCTTCTTCTTGTAGTCTTCACGCGGCGAGTAGTAAATGGAACTCACTTATCGGCACAGGTAGCTTCTAGCAGTAGCTTACATTCGCCGGGTGATTCCCCAATTGCTAGAAGGATGGTTGTAGAAGTGCGCAAAACAGGCGGGGCTTGTGCACTTCTTAGTCGAAGGAGATCAGGAATGAAAACAACAAAGCTCGCATCGGTTGTCGCAATTTTAGCGGCGTTAGTCTTTACCGGAATGGCGTCTGCCCAAACCGATCCAGGGGTACGCAGCAACACGGGAGTGAACGCGGGCCAGCCGCTTGCTTCCGTCACCGCCAGTCCAAACGACTTGGCCTTCTTCCAAACCGGACTCGCGCAGTTCAACGAACACCAAACCGTTACCGGAGACAACCCCGGTCTGGGACCACGGTTCAACATGGACTCGTGCGGGGCGTGTCATTCGCAACCGGCCCCGGGGGGAACTAGCCCGGCCTCCACTATCTTCCCCAATGTGGGGCCGAACCCCCAAAGCCAAGTGATCGCAAACGGGATCGTAAATGGCGGCGCCAACACCATTCCCTATTTCGTCTTCGCCAACGGCCCGGTGCGCGAAGCCCGGTTCCCATTCTTCTTTGACCAATTCGGCAATCCCAACCCGAACGCACCCAACGGCGGAGTAGAAGACCTTTTCACCGTCTCCGGCCGGACTGACGCCGGAAGCTGCAGCCTGCAGCAGCCCAGCTTTAATATTGCAAGGGTGACAAACAATATCATATTCCGCATCCCCACACCGGTGTTTGGCACGGGACTGATGGCAAACATTGATGACGCAACCCTGCTGGCCAATCATGCGGCCCAGGCAAACAATCGTCTAGGCGTCAGCGGTGCGTTCAATCACAACGGCAACGATGGCACCATCAGCCGTTTTGGCTGGAAGGCCCAGAACAAGTCGCTGATGATCTTCGCCGGTGAGGCTTACAACGTGGAAATGGGTATCTCCAACGAACTCTTTACGCAAGATCGGCCGCTGCCGGGTGAGGACCAATTGGGAAGCGGGCTTCCGCCCAGCTGCCTGAACCTCGCTGGGATCGGCTACCCCGAGGACATTACTCACTCCGATGGCACCACAGCCTCCACCGTCACCAGTGACGTCGGGCTGTTCAATACGTTCATGCAGTTCCTGGACCAGCCCACGCCCTCCACCACCTCGCCGGGAGGAGCAACCTCGATCACTAACGGCCGCAGGCTCTTTAGCGCCATCGGCTGTGCCCTTTGCCATACGCCGTCTCTCACCACGCAGGCTTCTAAATTGACGCTTGGTTTGGGCAACGCTACCGCCAACTTGTTCTCTGACATAGAAATCCATCACATGGGTGCAGGTTTGGCGGATAACGTTTCCCAGGGAGGCGCCGGCGGCGACCAGTTCCGCACGGCTCCGCTGTGGGGCCTCGGGCAGCGCATCTTTTTCTTGCATGATGGTCGTACCGCCAATTTATTAGGAGCAATCGAAGCTCACCAGAGCAACGGTTCCGAAGCCACGCAGGTCGAGGAGAACTTTGATTTGCTTTCACCCAGCCAGCAGCAGGACCTGCTGAACTTCCTGCGCTCACTCTAATTTACTACAGCTCTTGCGGGCGAGACACGGAAATGTCTCGCCCGGTCTTTTCCTATTGGAGACTCCGGGGTCTGAACATGCATCCTAAATTCTCGCGTTCCCTCGCGCTTGTTTGTTTTGCCATTTCACTCACGGCCCACGCGCAGAGTTCCCTTCAGAGCGGAGGAGATTTTTCCAACAATCCTCAACCGAACGCGCTCCCGTCGGATGTCATCCTGGTTAAAGGCGCCTGGTCGAGTGCCAGCGATTCGGTGACGCCTGTCCCGGAAGGCGGGAGAGTGGCTAACAATGTCTTTAGCAACCAGTATTTTGGTTTAACTTATGCTCTCTCGCCGAATTGGAAGGAGAAGTACAGCGGCCCGCCTCCTTCGGACAGCGGCTACTACGTACTTGCGCAAATCAGGCCTGCAGAAACACCCAAGGGTACAACTCGAGGCAGTATTTTGATAGCGGCCCAGGACCTGTTTTTCACTCTTACACCCGCCGGAAACGCGCTGGAACTGATCAATTACAACAAGGAAAGTCTGGACGCGGAATACAAAGTGGAACAACCGCCGACGCTTGTCAGGGTGGCCAACCACTCCTTCGTCCGCTTTGACTACGGCTCGCCGGTCGCCGAGTTGCATTGGCACGTCCTGGCGACGCAAATCCGCTGTCACATGGTCCAGTTCGTCCTTACCAGCCGGGACACCAAGCTAGTTGAGAGTCTCATCCAGGAAATGAGCAAAATGACCTTGCCTGCAGAGGCCGGTCCCATTTCGGGGAGAGGCGGCGGTGAAGTCCCTGTGTGCATTAAGGACTACGCGCGCGACGAAAACGTATTGGAGAGAGTTGATCCGGTCTTTGGCGAGCGCAGATTCAATCCTACTCCGGTCCGGATCATCATCGGTAAAGAAGGCAAGGTAAAGCACATTCATTTTCTCAGCGCCTTTCCCGATCAGGTAAAAGCCATTACAGACGCCTTGTTTCAGTGGCGGTTCAGACCATACTTGCGCGACGGAAAGCCCGTGGAAGTAGAAACCGGCATCATGTTCGGACGAGTCCCACGCCCGGCCGTATTCCCGGCATCTCAAGCCGTAAACGAATGATCGAGCTTCTCCTTTTCGTCAAGGGATTTTGTCCGCGGCGAATGCTCCCGGTCCTCGCCCTGCTCGCGTGTTTTTCAACCGCAGCAATGGGCGTGAACTACATCACCGGATCGGTCCGCGATCAGAGCCGCGGCGAACCCGCTGCTGGTGATGAGGTGATCCTCCTTCGGCTGGATGGAGGAATGCAGGAAGAGGCGCGCGCGAAGACCGATTCACAGGGGGCGTTTAACCTCAATGTTCAGTATCCTCACAAACCGTACTTGGTGCGCGTGTTTCACCAGGGCGTCAGCTACGATCAGCAGGCTTCCGCCGGCCAGGTTCTCTCTATCCAAGTGTTCGACGCAGCGACACATGTGTCGGGCATAACCGGCACTATCGAAATCCTCCGCACCGGAACTGTTGGAAACTTGCTTCACGTTTCCGACATGGTCGAGATCGAGAACGAGTCCAGCCCGCCTCTGACGCAGGCCGGTGAGCGCACATTCGAAGTCTATTTGCCGGCAAAGGCCAAGATTGATTCTGTCCTGGCCGCGGGACCGCGAGAGATGGGCGTGATGATTTCCGCAGCGCCCGTGCCCGGCGAGCTTGGGCACTACGTGGTGAATTTCCCTTTACGGCCGGGAGCAACCAAGTTTGCCTTCAACTACGACCTGCCTTACCGTGGCCATGCTGCGTTTCAAACAAGGCATGCGTATCCGCTGAAGCAGATGGCGGTCATGATTCCGCCGACCATGAAATTCTCGTCGCGCTCACCGGCCTTTAAGATCCTCCCAGTCGGCAACAGTCGCTATCAAGTCCAGGCAGCAAATCATTTACTGGCAGGGGACGGGCCAGGGTTTGAAGTCTCCGGAACCGGCGCGCTTCCGTCGCTCGGAGATCAAGCCAAGTCACGGGCGCGGTCACAGTCTCCGGCGGTCCCTAATGGAGTCGAATCGGTTCCGGATCGCGGCGCTTTGCCTTCTCTAGCCAACATCGATACACGCTTGAAGCAGACACAGCCACCTTCGCAATCGTTCGTCTTGGGCGGAGTGACTTCTATCCTTTTTGCTGCGTGCGTACTCTTGTTTTGGCGCGCGCGCAAAGCACGGAGCTTCTCCGCCGCACAAACAGTTGCACCACGGCCCCGTCAAGGCAACCGTCCCCAACCTGATTGGAAACTCTAAGGCAAGAAATGTCACATGTTGAGGCCGGCAGACAATTTGTCTCCAACCTCTCCCTGTGAGAACATACTTGTGACGAGGATCTGATGAGCGTATCTCTTGGCAAACACGCCACACTGACCAAGCCCGACGATTTCGGGGATCTCCTGCAAGACGAAGGCATCATCTTCACGACGCTCGATAAGGCTGTGAACTGGGCGCGTAAGAGTTCCATCTGGCCGCTTAGTTTCGGCCTTGCCTGCTGCGCCATCGAGATGATGTCCATGTCAGCCTCACGCTTCGACGTGGCGCGGTTCGGCTCGGAAGTTTTCCGACCATCGCCTCGCCAGGCCGATTTGATGATTGTCGCCGGCCGGCTCTCGCAAAAAATGGCTCCGGTCATCCGCCAACTTTACGATCAAATGCCCGAGCCCAAGTGGGTTATCTCCATGGGCGCTTGCGCCACTTCCGGCGGCGTCTTCAACAACTACGCTATCGTACAGGGCTGCAATCAGGTGATTCCCATAGATGTTTACGTGCCCGGCTGCCCGCCGCGTCCCGAAGCCCTCCTCTACGCCATCCTCCAGCTTCAGAAAAAGATCGACAATGAGAAGGGTTCCTTCCGGCGCGTCATGAATCTCTCCTAATCGTGGCGCAGAGACTTCAGCAATCCTGGCATGCGAGCGAAATCATTCTCGATGAAAACGCGATTCCCCGTGCATCCTGCCGCCATGGTTCCCATTTTTCTTGTCGGGACGCTGCTTTTGTTCAGTTGCGGCGGAGGTGCAATGCTTCAGCCTCCGCCTCCGGCGAGCTACAAACTTGCGTGGAGCGACGAATTCAGCGGGCCCGACGGCGCGTCGCCGGATTCATCGAAATGGACCTACGACGTCGGCGGTAACGGCTGGGGCAACAACGAACTCGAGTACTACACCAATCGCACAAAGAACGCGCAGATCCAGGGCGGCAATCTCGTGATCACCGCACAGAAAGAAACCTACGCCGGCTCCGATGGCGTAACGCGGAATTACACCTCCGCGCGTTTGAAAACCCAGGGGCTTTTCAGCCAAGCCTATGGCCGCTTCGAAGCGCGAATCAAGATTCCCGCGGGGCAGGGAATGTGGCCTGCCTTCTGGATGCTCGGCAACGATATCACTTCCAATGGCTGGCCGAAGTGCGGCGAAATCGACATCATGGAAGATATCGGGAAGGAGCCGGGCACC
>Ga0207134_1027_pt1 | contig 49020 bp, 42 predicted proteins | sample Alteio_BWMinHeat_12_FD_153527 | JGI IMG/M metagenome (GOLD analysis project Ga0207134, IMG submission 153527) | Enriched cells from forest soil in Barre Woods Harvard Forest LTER site, Petersham, Massachusetts, United States -... | ecosystem: Environmental > Terrestrial > Soil > Temperate forest >... | reverse complement strand
TTGGTTTTTGGTGCTAGCAGCTCTTCTCAATGTTTTGACCTTCCTAAACTATTCTCGTACTATAACATCCTTGGTAAATAGGAGAAAAGTGAATCCATGTCAACAAATTCAAAACAACATCATCGTCTGATTATTTTAGGATCAGGACCCGCAGGTTATACCGCTGCTGTTTATGCCGCACGTGCTAATTTAAAACCCGTTTTAATTACCGGCATGCAGCCCGGCGGACAGCTGATGACGACGACCGATGTCGATAATTGGCCAGGCGATGTAGAAGGCCTCCAAGGTCCTGACTTAATGGAAAGAATGAAAAAACATGCCGAACACTTAAAGACTGAAATTGTCTCAGATCACATCCAATCGGTAGATTTTAAACAAAGACCCTTGGTTTTACATGGAAACGAAACGACTTATACTTGCGATGCCTTGATCATTGCAACCGGTGCCACCGCAAAATACCTAGGTCTTGCCTCTGAAACGGCTTTTATGGGCAAAGGCGTCTCCGCCTGCGCTACCTGTGATGGTTTCTTCTATCGCAATCAAAAAGTCGTCGTCGTAGGCGGCGGCAATACCGCTGTTGAAGAAGCTTTATACTTATCCAATATTGCCTCAGAGGTCACTTTAATCCATAGACGCGATAAATTCCGCGCCGAAAAAATCTTAATCGACCGCCTACTCAAAAAAGTTGAAAACGAAGGCCATGTCAAAATCGAATGGAATAGCGCCCTAGATGAAGTTTTAGGCAATAACACCGGCGTCACAGGCGCCCGAGTTAAAAATGTAAACTCTGGCGAAACCAAAGATCTAGACATAACCGGCGTTTTTATAGCCATAGGCCACAAACCCAACACTGAAATATTCGCCAACCAATTAGAAATGGGCGAAAACGGCTATATCAAAGTTAAAAGCGGCACCGAAGGCGGCGCCACAGCGACCAGCGTCCCCGGGGTCTTTGCTGCTGGTGACGTGGGCGATTACGTCTATCGCCAAGCCATCACCTCAGCAGGATCGGGTTGTATGGCAGCTTTAGATGCAGATAAGTATTTAGATGCATTAAAGAGTTGAGACTTTGACGTATGCCCAGTTTTAAGGCATGATTATCCCCTGATAAATAACCAAGGTATTAAATGATTTATGGCTAAAGAAGAACAGATTGAAATGTCCGGTGTTGTAATTGATGCCCTCCCCAACACCATGTTTAGAGTCCAGTTAGAAAATGGCCACGTTGTGATGGCTCATATTTCCGGCAAAATGCGTAAAAATTACATCCGAATTTTAAAAGGTGACTATGTCACGGTTGAACTGACTCCTTATGATTTAAGCAAAGGTCGTATTACCTTCAGAAACCGCGATGGCAAAGATTCTGGGCCAAGCAGCACTGATCAACCATCCACAGAACAACCTACTGACGAAAAGAAAGAATAAGCGCTATTGTCGCTGTCTTTTTACTGCGGAAGCTGCCTCATTACGTTCATAATTAGAATTTTTTACTCCTTGCGGCTGAAATAAACGAGAACTGGGCGCCGCAGGCATTCGCGTTCGACGTCTTTTTCTTATCGCCATTTTTTCAAGGGATTCATAATATTCTACAATCTCTGCATGCCCTTCTGATTTTGCAACATCCCATGGCGTACGAGGTGTACCTAGATAAATATCTACCCCTCTTTCCCTTAATTCTTTTAAAATTTCTAGAAATCCCCTTTTGGCAGCGATATGCGCAAGCGTCATTCCATCTTTTCTTCGTTTTGCTAAATCAACCAAGTGTTTATTTTCATTGGCACGAAGGTTAAAAAGAAAATAAAATGCATCAATAGAACCACTTTCTACCGCACCCATAATAGGGGTCCTGCCATCATTATCTTGAAGATTAAAATCAACTAAATAACTTCCATCGGGCTTTCGTAAAGCGGCCAGTTCTTTAAGAATTTCCACATCATTTCGTTGAGCGGCTAGGTAAGCTGCATTTACTCCATCCTCTAGTGTGCAATTAACATTGAAAAGAAGCTCGCCCGACGGTTTTTTCAAGGTCAGAATATACTTAAGAACTGCAATATAATGATATCTAACACTTAACAGAAACAGATTGCGGCCCATAAAGTCAGTCTGCATTATATCAAAACGAAACTCTCCATTAGGCATTTTATAAGAGAGTAAGTGTTTTATTAGCCCGACATTATCATTAGCAGCAGCCAAGCAAACAGGTAATAAACCGCGAATATCAGGTTTGAAATAAACTAAAAAATTACCCGCCTGACTTCTTAGAGATAATAAAAATTTTAGGGTAGATAAATTAAAGAAATTACTGTATAGACATTCCCATACTACTGTTCTACCTTTGGCGTCTTGTTCATTAAAATCGACTAAGGGATCACCATTCTTTTTGGTAAATATCGCCAATTGTTGTATCACTTCGGTGCAGCCAAGACGCGCTGCAACATGCGCCAAAGACTGTCCAGCGAGTGTTTTTATCACTGCTTTTTTAGGGGTAACTTCTTTCATTCGAGCAAAGATAAGATTTTCCTGTAACAGGTCTATAAATTTTCTTTTAACATCTTGTTGATTGCCGTTAAGAGCTCTTACTTGCATTCCCAAGAGTCTGTAGGGATCATACTTTAAAGAGATACCCTCAAACGCTTTAAATATTTTATCTACAATAAATTTAACATCAAAATCCCGCTGAATGAGGAGCTCTTCTTGAGCCACGTCAATAAAAACCCAACCTGTTCCAGGACTAAAGAATAAACCAATAGCATGTTCCTCGTTATCAAAGCGCAGATCGAAAGTACATTGCGAAGATCGGGCAATTTTATCTACTACAGTAAAAAATTTTAGTAGCTGTTTTCTATTTCCTATAACTGGCATGGACAAGTGAGTCGCTAATCCTCCTGCTTTTTCATATATAAAAGATTCAACAGTAACTAGCCTGCCGGATGCATTGTGTTTAACTCCTTTTTGCAATTTTGCAATCAAATCATAAAAATCTACTATTCCTAACTCATGAATCTTTTCATCTTTTTCCTCAACCAATCTTGGGATAGAAGCATGATAGGTATTTATAAAATAAAGCCGGTTAATAAAATTTTCATAGTCTTCGACGTATAAAGCTCTACAAGCTAATTCTCTAAATGCCTCACAGACTCCCTTCTCTAAACCGGTGTGCCCCAGAGCTTCAGCGACCGCTATAATTCTGTCATGATCAGGTAAAGTTGGGAGAGCCTGGATTAATTGAGGTGGCAACGGCTGAGACGCTCGGGTTTGGGGCCGGATTTTTGCATCTTGTTGAAGCTTTTCATAGTATTCAATCACTTTCATTTGGCCTGCTGATTGGGCAACATCAAATGGCGTAGTCGGTGTTCCTACATAAATATCAATCCCTCTATCTCTTAATTTTTTTATAATATCTACTTTGCCTTGTCTAGCAGCGATATGTGCAAGCGTCATTCCATCTTGTCTTCGTTTTGATAAATCTAGTAATGGTTTGTTATCTTTTGTACGTAGATCCCACAGAAAATCAAATGATTCCAGTGCATGATTTTCAAGTGCGCTCATAATAGGGGTACCACCCATCTGATCTTGAAGATCAAAATTCATTAAATATTCATCATCCAAAGATCGTAACGTTGCGAGTTCTTTAAGTGTTTCGATAGAGTTATTCTTAGCAGCAAGATGAACAGCATTCCATCCGTTAGCGAGCGTTTGATGAATATTAATCAGTAATTCACCGGATGGCTTTTTTAAACTAAGAATAAGTTTAAGAATTTTTAAGTTGTTAGCGTTCACAATCATAGCAAAAAAATTAACGCCCGATAAATTAGCTCGGTTAAAATCAATGCGAAAATCCCCATTAGGTAATTTTAATGAGAAAAAGAATTGTATAAATTTTTGGGTAGGTTTGCGTGAAACGTAAAAAAACGAGGATTCACCGGATTTATTTTGTTTATTAAAATCAACAGCAGGACTTCCATCTGCATCAGATAGAGAAGCCAAAAATTGCATTGATGATAACTGTTCTCTAAACATCGCATAATGCGCGATGGTATTTCCGTCATTATTTGTTTCATTGAAATCAACTAAGCGCGTACCATCCAGTTTTTTAAATTCTGCTAATTGCTTCAACTCATCTACATGCCCACCCCATGCTGCAATATGCGCTAGCTTTACTCCATTCACAGTTGCTGTCATTGCTTTTTGAGGAGTAATGGTTTTTGTTCTAATATAAATAGGATCCTGCTTTAACACGTCAATAAATCTTTGCGTGGCAACAACTTGTAGCTCAAATACCCTATGCAAATTATCGGTAAGGCCTGGTTTCTCAGAAAAAATTAAGTCAACGAGTGCTCTCACACCCTCTAACTTAAACTCACGGGTTAAATCGGGAGCATTGCTATAGAAGCTTTTCACCCCTAATTCAAAATCACAGCCAGTAGCAGAAGCAACACTATATAGACACGAAAAAAATTCGGTGAGCTGTCTTCTATTTCCTATAATCGGAACTGATAAACGCTGAGGTTTTTCTATTTCTTTCAATAACCTAGGATGCATACACTCTCTCGTTTTTAATAATTATTTTTGCGATAATAGCACGTTTAGGAGTTTTTGTAGAATATTTATACACAATTGTATAGAATAAGCACACCATAACTATTAACGAGGAAAATACGGTGCCAGGCCTGGCGAGTAATTGATTCTACTGTATTATTTTTTCTTCCCTCTCTTAATATTTCCTTAAGCTTCGAATGCTATAATTTTTAACTAATCATACGCATACGACGAGCAATTCTATGAATACAGCACGCCCACAAGATCATCCGGTTTATGCAGCTTGTTTAGAAGCAGCTAAAAAGCCGCTAACAGATGCTGAAAAATCTGAGATAGAAGCCTTAACCCAACAAGCGTGGGAGCTTTATCACAGGGGAGATTTTTCACAAGCAATTATAAAAGCGAAACAAGCTGCTTACAGGGGAAATATTGAAGCACTGAATATATTTGCAATTAGCCAGTACTGTAAGTTTAAAAATAAGGATATGTTAGCGACAAGATTAGAATTTCTGGTTGAACAGGATTTGGCACATCCTCTAACCTATTTTTGCTTGGGCCAGCACTACATCTCTGAAGAGAATAAAGATAAAGCAAAAGCTGCATACTATTTTCGAATATATCTTGCTAAACCCATAAAACATCACCACTCTAAGTATCATATATCCATTTCTTTTTTCAGAGAGACACTTGAGTGCGTGAATGATACGGATCCTCAAGCACTTGTCATTATTTTCAATACAGCTTTAGCATTAAAGAATAGACAAAAGTTTAATGAAATTTCCCATCATCCTGAATTTATTAAGCTCGTAATAAAAGAAAATTGGGAAGAAATTGCCTCTCTATTATCTTTAGAAAATGCACAACGTGTTTATAATATTATAGCAAAACAAATGCGGCAAGAACGAGAAGCAACAATGGACTCGACCCCAATGCCTGCTGCATTGACTGAGATAATTTTAAGTTATGCGGTCAATATGCACCCCTGTTATTCCCATTATTCGTTTGTCCCCGATCCTTTACTTTATCAGTTTAAGAGAGCTTATAAACCACGCGAACATAAAAACCAAAATGAACTTAGTGACTTAACCTATTATGGGAATGAATTATTCGACTTAGCACAAACTACTGATGACCTGGATACTCTCGACTACATTATAATATGGCGTCATAATAACTTATCTCCCGATGAACGCCATACAATACAAGCAAAAGCAGCTAAATTAGGTTCTATCGTTGGATTAAGATATATGGCAGATGCTAAAAATTTTAATAATTCTTGTCTGGGTTTTGAACCGACTGATCCTTTGATTAAAGCAAAAAAAATTCAGTACTGTGAGGCAACCTATGCATTAGGAGATTTTTATGCTGCTGCACAATTAGGATATCTCTATTTAAAAAGTGCTTTAATGCTGCGGCATTTTAAAACCAATCATTTACAACAAGCCAGAATATATTTTTGCGAGGCTTTCAAACGGCAACCGAAAACAAAAACACATTGGACGTTTGCTCATGAAATTTATACTAGCATTGAAACAGTTTTTAAATTGGTAAGATCAAACCCAAATAACGAAAACACTTTTGATTATTGTTTTCATCTGTTGCGAGCTTATTCTAACCAAGATGATTCATATACCGCTCAGAGAGTACGACAACTACGCAAATTAAATAGGCAACTCTATTGGAAGTTAGATGGGGAACAAAATTTTCAAAAAGTACCCACCCCTTCTGCCACAACTCCCGCCAGGTTGTTTGCGATTCCATCCACCCCTGATGCCAAAGCAGACACCGATTTGGGCGAAAAAAATAATTTAATCCGATATATAACCTTATGTTTAAATTATAAAGATCTAACGATACCGAAGAGAAAAAATTTAGAATCTGTACAAGTGGTGCTCTCAAAGCTTGATACCCGAAACAAAAAAATAGTTTTTTCGCAATTTGAAAAAATCAGAAGAGCCGTTGCAGATATCCTAGATAACACCTCACTCAGTAGTGAATTACGTCAGGCAGGAATCAATCTCAGCGTGCCTTTTAGAAATATCCCTGCTGCTCGAAATTGCCAGCCGAGGCACGGTATGATTTAATGATCCGCCTTCACTTCTTCGTTGATGACAAATTTTAATTTGCCTTTTTCAACCGTGATGGAGACTTGGCCGCCTTTGTTTAATTTGCCGAATAATAATTCTTCAGCTAAAGGACGTTTGATTTGTTCTTGAATGAGACGAGCCATCGGTCTTGCGCCCATCTTGCTATCGTAGCCATTTTTAGCAAGCCATGCTCTTGCATCATCATCGACTTCAAAGCCAACATTTTTAGCTTCTAATTGGACTTCTAACTCCATTAAGAATTTATTGACAACATGGAGGATAGTCTTGCTATCTAATGCTTTGAATTGAATGATGGCATCTAAACGATTTCTAAACTCTGGGGTAAAGATTTTATTGACTGCAACCATCGCATCCGTTGCATTACTTTGTTCAGTAAATCCAATGCTATTTTTATCTAACATATCAGCACCAGCATTTGATGTCATAATTAAGATGGCGTGACGAAAATCTGTTTTTCTACCGTTGGTATCGGTTAGTGTACCGTGATCCATGATTTGTAATAATAGGTTATAAACATCCGGATGCGCTTTTTCAATTTCATCTAATAATAATACAGAGTGTGGGTTTTTATTCACTGCTTCAGTTAATAATCCACCTTCATCATAACCTACATATCCCGGGGGCGCGCCTATCAATCTAGAAACCGTATGTCGTTCCATGTATTCAGACATATCGAATCTTAATAATTCGACTCCTAGAGATTTTGCTAATTGTTTACAAACTTCAGTTTTACCAACACCGGTTGGACCGCTAAAGAGGAAAGAACCAATGGGTTTATTTGCATCACGTAAACCAGATCGCGCTAATCTTACCGCAGAACCTAACGTTTCTATCGCTTCTTCTTGACCGAAAATTAACATCCTCAAATCTCTCACCATATTTTTCAGAGATTCACGATCAGAAGTTGAAACATTGCGCTCAGGGATTCGCGCAATTTTTGCAACCACTCTTTCGATATCTTGTGTTTCAATCACTTTTTTACGTTTATCTTCAGGCAATAAATATTGATAAGCTGCAACTTCATCGACTAAATCAATGGCTTTATCAGGGAGTCTTCTATCGGTAATATATCTTGCGGATAATTTAGCAGCGGATTCTAATGCATCATCACTGTATTTCACCCCATGATGCGCTTCGAAACGACTGCGTAAGCCTTTTAATATTTCTATAGTTTGTTCAATACTAGATTCTTTAACATCAATCTTTTGGAAACGTCTTGCCAAAGCATGATCTTTTTCAAAGACGCCTCGGTATTCTTTATAGGTAGTTGAACCCATACAAGTCAATTCACCGGATGCTAAGAGAGGTTTAATTAAATTGGACACGTCCATTAAACCACCGGATGCTGCACCCGCACCAATAATCGTATGAATTTCATCAATAAAGAGTATCGCACCTTTTTGATCTTTTAATTGATGCAATACACTCTTTAAACGTTTTTCAAAGTCACCACGATATTTAGTACCTGCTAATAAGCTTCCTAAATCGAGTGAGAAAATAACGGATTCCTCTAAAACACTTGGAATTTTTTTCTCAATAATGAGACGTGCCAAACCTTCGGCAATCGCAGTTTTACCTACGCCTGCCTCGCCCACTAATAAAGGATTATTTTTACGTCGTCGGCATAAGATTTGAATGGAGCGTTCGATTTCTTCTTCACGCCCAATCAAAGGGTCGATTAAACCCAGTTTGGCACGAGCATTAAGGTTGGTTGTATATAACTCTAAAGGACTTGCACCGCTCTCGTCTTGTTGCCCTTCACTATTTTCATCCATATAGTGGTTACCAAACTGCTGATCGTTGTCCCTAGCGATCGATTTAGGTTTGGTTGTTCCGTGGGCTATATAATTAATGACGTCTAAACGTGTCACGTTTTCTTGTCTTATTAAGTACACGCTTTGACTTTCTTGTTCGCTAAAAATAGCTGCTAATACATTGGCGCCAGTCACTTCTGTTCGACCTGAGGATTGAACATGAAATACGGCGCGTTGTAAAACTCGTTGGAAACCTAATGTGGGTTGTGTATCTCTATCATGGACATGGGTTGGAATAACTGGCGTGGTTCTGTCGACAAATTCAATTAAGTTATCATGCAGTCTTGTAATATTAGCACCGCACGCTTTTAAAACATCGGAAGCTGTAGAATTATCTAAAAGTGCCAATAACAAGTGCTCAACCGTCACAAATTCGTGACGCTTCGCTCTTGCATCTTTGAAGGCTACGTTTAAAGTGTATTCCAGTTCCTTGTCTAACATGGCACACCTCCACTTTTACCTTTAGATCACCTCTATGCTACATAACAGAGGATGTTCATGCCTCCTTGCGTAATTCACTACTTGCTCCATCTTTGTTTCTGCAACATCTTTTGTAAACACTCCACATTCCGCTTTGCCTTTAGTATGTACTTCGTACATCACACTCACTGCTTTCGCTCTGTCCATATAGAAAAATAACTCTAACACTGCAACCACAAACTCCATCGGTGTAAAATCGTCGTTATGCATGATCACTTTATAAAGTTCAGGTTCTTTTAACTTAACCTCTTCCTCTATTTTAACCCCTAATTCCCTTTCTGTTCTCGTTAATTCGTCTGTTTTCATCTCTTTACCCTACTTATAGGCTATAAACGTGGTTTTGTCGTTAGTTGAAAAAAAATTTAGTTTTATCCCTCAAAAAGCTGAAAAACCGACTATACTTAATGTTGCCCTTCTACAAAAGTCCACTTTCTGCATAAATTATAGCCTAAAATCACATATGTTTGATTATCTCATCACCAAATCCAGAACAGCTGACTAATTTTGCATCATCCATGAGTCTAGCGAAGTCGTAAGTGACTGTTTTTGAAAGAATTGCTCCCTCAACACCTTGGGTAATAAAGTCTGCAGCTTCCTTCCAACCCATGTGTTGCAGCATCATTTCTGCTGAAAGAATGAGCGAACCCGGGTTGACCTTGTTTTGACCAGCATACTTAGGAGCTGTGCCATGTGTGGCCTCGAATAAAGCCACTGTATCGCTTATATTAGCTCCTGGGGCTATTCCTATGCCACCGACTTGAGCCGCCAGCGCATCAGAAATATAGTCGCCATTTAAATTTAACGTCGCGATCACACTATAATCTGCCGGTCTTAAAAGAATTTGCTGTAAAAAAGCATCGGCAATCACATCTTTAATCACAATGTCTTTACCGGTTTTGGGATGTTTGAACTTCTGCCATGGACCGCCATCAATAGGCGTTGCACCAAATTCATTCTTAGCAACAGCATACCCCCAATCTCTAAACCCACCCTCAGTAAATTTCATAATATTACCTTTATGAACTAGGGTGACTGAATCTTTATTGTGATCAATCGCAAACTGAATGGCTTTTTTAACTAACCTAGAAGTCCCTTCGAGTGATACGGGTTTAATACCTATCCCACAATTTTCCGGGAAACGAATTTTTTTTACCTTCATCTCATTTTGTAAAAATTGTATGACTTTATTGGCTTCAGCGCTTCCCCCTTGCCATTCAATTCCTGCATAAATATCTTCAGAATTTTCACGGAAAATAGTCATATTAGTAAGCCAAGGTTCTTTTACAGGACTTGGAGTGCCACGAAAATAACGCACAGGTCGCAAGCAAACATAAAGATCTAATTCTTGGCGTAACGCGACATTGAGGGATCGAATCCCACCACTCACAGGCGTTGTCAGAGGCCCTTTAATACCCACGCTAAACTCGCGCAAAGCGTCTAGGGTTTCTTTAGGGAGCCAAGTATCTTTATCATATAATTTAGTCGCTTTTTCACCGGCGTAAACTTCCATCCAAACGATAGAGCGCTTGTCTCCATAGGCTTTTTTAACCGCCGCATCCACGACTTTTTTCATGACAGGCGTAATATCAATACCCGTGCCGTCGCCTTCAATAAAAGGAATAATAGGATGGTCCGGAATAGCATTAGAGGTAATTTTTTGGCCATTGGCTGGGACTTTAATATGTTGATACATCGGCTTTCTCCTAAGCTTAAATTGTGCTAATATTTGTTGTCCATTTCTATCATAAAATTATTATATTTTTCTATGCCTTACTCGCGTTTCTTGATCATGTTTCTCATGTTTTGGCTTAGCAGCGCAAGCGTTGCTTTGGGCAAAAACACTTTAAAAATTAATGTGTCAGGCTTAAACGCGCCCCTACAAACCGCTGTTTCTAACCGCTTGAACACAGGAGCCCTCTCTTACGGCAAAAACATCACTGAAGAAGCCATACAAGATTTCTATGCTAACGCACCAGAAACCATTCGCAAAGCCTTACAGCCTTATGGCTATTTTAAGTCGAACATACAATCTCATATCTCGCAAACAGAGTCTACCTGGACAACATCCTTTCAAGTGGATCCAGGGCCGCCTATCCGCATTGGATTATTGGATGTAAAAATCCTAGGTCCTGGAAAAGATAACCATGCCCTGCAAAATTATTTAGCGACTAAATTTCCGCTCAAACAAGGCGATGTATTTCAATCTGAACGCTACAATCAAGCCAAAGATGATTTATTTCAAATTGCGATTAACAAAGGTTATATCAAAGCGACTTTAGTTAAAAAAGAGATTCAAATTGATTTAAAAAATTATACTGCCAAAATTATTATTTATTTAGACACAGGACCGCGTTATTATTTTGGCACAGTGACTTTTAATACTACGCCATTTAATCAAGCCTTTTTACATCGGTTTATTCATTTAGATCCCAATGAACCCTACTCGAGTGCAAAATTATTAGAGTTACAGAAAAGTTTAGCGAACAGTCATTTTTTTAAAGAAGTGTTTATTACGCCCGATTTTAATAATGCGTCGGATTATCATGTTCCTCTTAAAGTCGATGTGACGGTTCCTAAAGCTAAACAATATACTCTTGGGGTAGGATACGGCACATTAACGGGGATGAGATTCACCGCGGGTTTTAATTGGCGCAGAGTGAACGATAGAGGACATCATGTAAGTACTCAAATTAAAGCGTCTTCTATTTTAAAAGGCATCGCCACTACTTATTACATACCCGGGAATGATCCTCTTACCGAACAATATACTTTAGGCGCCAACATTCAAAAATATACGCCTAGCAATGGACAGAGTTTTTCAGAAACCTTATCCGCAGGCTACACCAAAAATTTAAAGCACTGGCATCGTGGAATTACTTTAAGTTATTTAAATTCTACGGATAATGTCAATCAAACACTATCCGCTCCGACTGATTCACATCGCGCATTACTTTATCCCACGCTTTCATTGTCACACACTAAAGTCGATGATTTGGTTTATCCGCGACATGGAAGCTCTATTAATTTAATTCTACAAGGCACATCACAATATTTATTATCGACCACGAGTTTTGTGCAGGGCATTGCCAAAGGTAAATATATTTTTAGTCCTACACCCAAAGGTCGCGTTATCTTAAGTGGTCAGTTGGGCTATACCGTTGTTAATAACGTACAGAAACTCCCCTTACCATTGCTCTTTGTAGCAGGTGGTTATGGGACTATTCGTGGTTACAAACCTACTCTCTTTGGCCCAGGAAAATATTTGGAAGTCGCAAGCGTTGAGTATCAACATGAAATTCATGGTAATTGGAATGGCGCAGTTTTTTATGATACAGGAACTGCTTCCAATAATTTTGGTGGACCGTATCATGCGGGTTACGGTGTAGGTGTTATTTATCGCTCTATCATTGGACCGATTAGTGTTTATTTTTCGAGAGCCAAAGACATTCCTCCGGGCAAAGAAGGCGTCAGCGTAGATTTTAGTTTCGGAGCAGATCTATGATGAAACTTTTTCGAAGACTGACTATGAGTATTTTTCTGCCGCTAATCCTCATCGCGAGTGCAGTTTATTACATCGGATTTACGACTGATGGCTTACGCTTAACTTATAAATTAGCGAATAATTATATTCCTGGAAAACTACAGATTGAGGAACTTAATGGAAAATTATTCACAACCTTTTCTTTGAATAACGTTTTGTATACTAAAGATCAGCAAACCATTTCTATAGCTCATGTTGATATTGATTGGAGTCCCATCAAATTTTTACAAAATAAAATGCCGTTAAATACCCTAACGCTTACTCAAGGTGTGGTTAAACAAGAAGGCCATTCTATCATTACCTTTGAGGGGACATTAAAAGACGTCTGGAATATTGAATGGCAAGCTCATATTCCTGAAATCGGTTTGCAAAGTACAGGTAAAATAACCGGCGCATTTGCTGCTCCTATTTTAGATGCTAAAGCGGTCTGTCAAAATATCATCATAAAAGGCTATAAATTACGTAGTATAGAATTAAGCGCTAATGCAAGATTAGTCAATAACCAATTGATTACCAACCTTAAGGCTTATTTGAACAATCATCAAAATGAAATTCACGGCGTAGTTAATTTAAAAAATCTTAGCAAGACGAGCCCTATTACAGGCAATTTCAATTTACAATTAACTGACTTAACGAGTCTTATGCCTGTTAATCCTTACGCAAAAAATCCGCGCGGTAATGTAACAGGTTCTGGCTCACTCTCAGGATATTTAAATCATCCACAACTCACCGCTAATTTTTTACTCGACCAAGGACAAGTGAATATTCCACGTTTAGGTGTACGACTTAAAAATATTAAATTAACGGCGATTTATAACAAGAATAATCAAGTGAATTTACAAGGCATTGTTCATGCAGGACACGGGCTAGCTAATTTAAATGGCACGATTAATTTAGCTGAGCAAACACTATTGCTGCACACTAAGGGAGATAATTTTAAAGTTATTGATACATCAGAATACAAAATCCATCTTTCACCTGATTTAAATTTAACAATGAATCCTAAAAAAATTCGCCTCGAAGGAAATATTCTAGTGCCCAGTGCCCAAATCACTCCAAATAATACGAATGATTCAAGTACCTTGCCAAGTGAAATTGTATTTGTGAATGAACCTAAAACAAATGTCAGTCTACCTGCTCATTTTTCTATGCAAATCCATTTAACTTTAGGGAATGATATCTCGATTCAAACTGAAGGGCTCAAAGCAAAATTAGGCGGCCAATTAGTTATTTCAGAATCTCCCGGTACGCCTCCGACTGGAACTGGAGAGTTATATGCAGATAAAGGAACTTTTAAAGCCTATGGCCAAACACTTACCCTACTTCCTAGCAGTCGATTAGTTTATACGGGTAATATGCTAACTAACCCCGGCATGAATATACGAGCCGGACGCACGATTAACACAGCAACAAGCGCACTAGCATCAAATACTGCAGTGCAATCCAATTATTCTGACTTAGATAATTTAACCGTAGGCGTTGAAGTCAGCGGTACGGTAAATAAACCGACTATCGGCTTATTTTCAAATCCGGGTGGATTGTCGCATGAAGATATTTTGTCTTATCTATTATTTAACCAACCCCGCGGCAAACTAGGTGCAGGCAGTGTTTCTTTACTGAATACCGCATTAAGTACCCTAACGCCTGGACAAACAGCACAAACCATACAAAAAGCTTTATCTAGATTTGATATTAGCACTGAAAATGTCGATGCCGTAGATCCTAGCAGTAACCGTGGTTTATTTAACCCAGTCCCCACACGCGTTTATAAATTACGCTATCAAATGGGAAAACATTGGGCGATACAATCAGAAACCAGTTCGCTTGAAAATGGAATTGATTTATTATATGGCTTTGAACGTGATTAAAGGAGTTAACCTCATGTTAAAGAAAATACTGTCCGTGATGGCTTTAGCAGCAGTTTATAGCCTTCCCGTTTATGCAGCCGATAGTGCTGTTATCAAAGAAGAAACAACCCCACCACCCGCTGAAGGCCCTTTGACGGCTGATCAAATTAGACCTGTTCAAGTGGCACCCGCTCCCCCCCAAACCGAGTCTTAGGAGTGGGCATGAAAAATAGTTTTATAAAAATACTGCAAGGGTACGAAGTATTTAGAAAAAAATATGCATCAGGCGATAAGTCTGTCATGCAATATCTTTCGGATTACGGACAAAAACCACAAATTATGGTGGTGGCTTGTTGTGATGCACGAGTTGATCCTGCGTTAATACTCCAATGCGACCCAGGCGATTTATTCATCACGCGAAATGTGGCTAATATTGTCCCCCCTTATGAAAAAGATGCGGCTCATCACGGTACCAGTGCTGCCTTAGAATTTGGTATATGCTATTTAAACGTCAAACATTTAATTTTGTTAGGCCATAGCCAATGCGGGGGAATTCAGGCATTAATTAATAATGGCAAACATCAAGATGATTTTATTACTAGCTGGGTTTCTATTATTAAAAATTCAGAACTAAATTCGAACAATGTTGATGAATGCGCAAAAGCCGCCCTCGATCAATCTTATAAAAATTGTCTCACCTTCCCTTGGATTAAAGAGAAGGTAGAGAAAAAAGAATTGCTTGTTCACTTATGGTTTTTTGATATCAAAAAAGGTGAAATCTTTACCCATTCGGATGCAAAGGCAGCGTATCAGCCGTTGGCATTACCGGAACAGCTTTAGGCACCTCACCCTGCTCCAGTACTCTGCGCACCACAAATCGTGGGCGCTTGCGTACTTCTTGGTAAATTCGGCCAATGTATTCGCCGACCACGCCTAGACCTAATAATACAATGCCTATTAAGAAAAAGACGATGGCAAATAAAGTGAACACGCCTTCTACTTCAGGTCCAACGATTAAACGTCTTAACATTAAGAACACAACAAAACAAAAACTTAAAAATGAAATCGTCATGCCTATGAGGGTGAAAACTTGCAAGGGGAATAAAGAAAAGCCTGTCACTAAATCAAAATTATAACGAATGAGTTTATATAAATTATAATTTGAAGTACCGGCAGAACGTGGCGCATGAGCCACACCCACTTCGGTTGGATTGCTTGCATAATTTAATGCGAGTGCTGGAATAAAAGTCGTTGTTTCGCCCGTTGAAGCCATTAAATCCACAATATTGCGACTATAAGCACGCAACATACAACCTTCGTCTTCCATTTTTAATTTTGGCATCATTAAAGCGCGGAATTTATTATGGAGTTTAGAGACGGCTAAGCGCCATAAACTATCTTGTCGGCTTTCTCTATGCGTATTCACCACATCATGCCCTGCTTCCATGGCAGCAACTAATTTTGGAATTTCTTCAGGGGGATTTTGTAAATCCGCGTCCATGGTAATAATAATCTCACCTCGGACCCGTTCAAACCCAGCCATAATTGCCATATGCTGGCCAAAATTGCCATTAAACTCTATTACTCGAATTTGATGGGGGCGACGGTCGTGTAATTCTTTTAATAAGTCACTGGATCGATCGGTGCTACCGTCATTGGTCAGCACAATTTCGTAGGGTTTCCCTAGAGAATCCAAGGTCTTAGTTAAACGCGTATAAAGCTCTTCTAAATTCTCTTGTTCATTATGAACAGGAATAACAACGCTAATATAAGGACGATAAGTGGTCATAATTTACCTTTCTACTCTACAATAGGGCGTCATTATACTGTATGATAGCGATTTTAGTAAGCCCAGGCTTGCATGAATAAAAAACAAATTCTAGAAATTTTTAAGCGCTTTCAAAAGGCTAACCCAAATCCCACGACGGAATTGGTTTATCGCACGCCTTTTGAATTATTAATCGCCGTGATCTTATCTGCCCAGGCTACCGATATCTCTGTCAATAAAGCCACTATTCATTTATTTAAAGTCGCGAATACGCCAGAAAAAATAGTAGCTTTGGGTGAAAAAAAACTAAAAGACTTTGTAAAAACGATAGGCTTATATAACACAAAAAGTAAAAATATTATAAAAACTTGTGGTTTATTAATAGATAAATTTAATTCCAAAGTTCCGGATGATCGCGAATCATTAGAATCACTACCCGGTGTGGGACGCAAAACCGCTAATGTGATTTTAAACACTTGTTTTAAACAAGCGACCATTGCTGTTGATACCCATATTTTCCGTGTAGCGAATCGCATAGGGCTTGCCAAAGGCAAAACCCCGCTTGCTGTTGAAAAAAAATTATTAGAAGTGATCCCAGAAAATTTTATTCATGATGCCCATCATTGGTTAATTTTACACGGGCGCTATGTTTGCACAGCAAGAAAACCTCGTTGTCCCGAATGTTTAATTAAAGATTTATGTGAATACCCTCATAAAACGGTGGCACTCTAATGTTTTCTAACGAAAGAAATGAATTACGAAAATTTTTTTTCACGGTTTGGCAAAAACATAATAATCAACTAGCGCTAGAACCTTTAGAAACTCAAATAGCAGAGGTTATTTTAAAACACCCTGAATATCATGAAATGCTAAACCAACAAGACAAAGATTTTACTGACCACAACCCTTTTTTACATTTAGGCTTACATCTTTCTCTAAAAGATCAACTGATAACCAATCGCCCTTTAGGCATTCGTGATTTATATAAAAACTTATGTGTCAAATTCCAAGATGCTCACGCTGCTGAACATTTTATGATGGATTGCTTAGCCGAGATATTGTGGGAAGCACAACAAAAAGGTACGATGCCGGATGAAAAAATTTACCTGCAAAAACTGGGAGCTGCATTATGACTGCGAAAATATTAGATGGTAAAGCGCTAGCAAAAGCAACTAAAGAAGCGGTGGCGGCTGAAATAAAAGAAAATATAAAACAAGGAAAGCGTGCCCCCGGATTAGCAGTCATATTAGTAGGCGATGATCCCGCTTCTGCGCTTTATGTACGTAATAAAAGAAATGCATGTGAAGCGGTTGGGATGTATTCTGAACACCATGCCCTATCTAATTCTATTAGCGAAGCAGAATTGATTGCTGTGATACAAAAATTAAATTCAAATCCCTTGATTGATGGCATTTTACTGCAATTGCCGCTCCCTAATCATATGGACAGCGATAAAGTGTTAGAAATTATTGATCCTGCAAAAGATGTGGATGGCTTTCATCCCTATAATTTAGGAAGATTAGCGCAACGTCGTCCTTTACTTCGTCCTTGCACGCCTTATGGGATTATTGCTTTATTAGATAGCATTAATGAACCTTATAAAAATCGCCATGCCGTAGTCGTAGGCGCATCCAATATTGTCGGGCGACCTATGGCACTAGAATTGTTATTGGCGGGCAGTACAGTAACAATATGTCATCGATTTACCAAAGAGTTAGAACCTTTTGTTCGTGAAGCCGATATTCTAGTCTCAGCGGTTGGCAAAGCAGGGCTTATTAAAGGCGAATGGATCAAAGAAGGCGCGACTGTGATTGATGTAGGCCAAAATCATTTACCCGATGGATCTGTCACGGGTGATGTAGAATTTGAAACCGCCAGCAAAAAAGCGGCGTGGATTACACCCGTCCCCGGCGGTGTTGGACCTATGACCGTTGCAACCCTTTTGAAAAATACTCTCTTAGCACAGTTAGGGTTTCCCCCATTGATCATCTAATTTCCAATCAGTATACTCAATCGAGTAATGCAACGAGGGAGATGGTCAGTGGAACAGCACACTAAACATTTTTCAGATGAACTCAATAAAGCTTTAGACGATTTGGGCGCCCCTATTGGCATTCGAGAACGCGCCACTATTCTTAGCAAAATGTTACACATCCCCAAACAAGAAGCCTGGGGCTTATTAGACGGGCATCTCACACCTGATAATCAATTCCTGCAACGCATGTCCTCCGAAATTGAAATCGATATCAAGCCTTTCTTGAAAAACGAAAAATAAACTATTTGCCTAAATTGTAAATTTTTTGCTAGTTGTAATTTTAATTATTATCCATTAACGTGAGTATGCGTTTTTTGGAGAAATAACTTTTTAGGAGAATATATAATGCACAAAGTAAAACTTCTTACTACCCTTTGTTTAAGTTCTTGTCTACTCGCCCTCAATGCACAAGCAGCACCTATTCAAAAAGCTTGTCTTGGCGATTTAAAAACTTTTGATGGCAGCATACCTCTGGTATTGGAAAGCGGTTGCACACAGCCATTGCATAGATTTAATGATAACGCGAATATTAAAGTGGCTTTCAGTGTCACTCCCAATGTTGATTTCTATCGAGTCGATTGCAGTTACACCGCAAACGAAAGCAACAAAAGAACAAGAAACGGCGCTATTAATGGCATCGTAGCAAGCAAAACTATTTCAATCTCTAAAGATATAATGAGCTTTAGCAACAAAGATCACGCGGTTACTATGATGGTCAAGAATAATGGCTATAACAAAAACAAGGCAAGTCTAGAGACATTTTATTTTGATACAGGAATAGAGCTCAACAAACGCGATAGCAATATTGATAATGCGGATGGAACTGTCAATTGCACTATTACTCCAACTCCTATCATTGCAATCAATGATAATTCCAACCCAGCTCCTGCAACAACGGGCACCACGCCTCCAGTGGTAGATGGTTCTACAACAACACCTCCGTAAAAAAAGATACTAAACCATCTCCTATCCAGGAGATGGTTTTTTTATTACTTAAATTTACTCTTATAACTTTCTGATTTCATGGTAGCAATTTTAATATCCGAAGGCGTCATGCTTTTCCCAGCCGTCTCGCGCATCTTAATGGCATCATCTCGTGTTTTAGGATCAGCCGATTGTGCTGCTAAATTTAACCAAGCATAAGCTTCGGTTAAATTTTTTGTTCCACCTTGTTGCATATATATACTGCCTAAATCCAGTTGTGCCGTATCTAATCCTTGCAGTGCTGCTTTTTCATACCAATAAGCCGCTAATTTTGGATCTAGATCAATTCCACCTGTTCCCGTTCGATAAAATGAAGCGAGCATAGCTTGTGCTTCCGCTAAGCCGCCTTGTTTGGCCGCAACGTTTAACCAAGAAAAAGCTTGTTGATCATCTTTAATTAAACCCTCTTGGCCCGTATGATAAAGCATCGCTAATTCAAACTGCGCTTCTGCTAAGCCTTCAACTGCTGCTCGATTAAACCAAGCCACAGCAGTCTGCGGATTTTTTTGAACCCCTATGCCATTTTTAATCATATAGCCTAGAACATATTCTGCTCGCGGTAAGTTATGTTGTGCCGCTTTTATAATCCACGCCACAGCGTTAGGCATACTCACCGCAGTACCTTGTCCTGTATAAAATAAAACTCCCAAATTATATTCAGCTTGCGGTACACCTTGTTGTGCTGCTTTGGTATACCATTGGTAAGCTTCTGCTTTATTTGCAGCAGTTGCTTGCCCCATGCTATTCATAAGACCCAGCATAAATTGCGCTTTGGGCATACCTTCATTAGCAGCCGCGGTAAACCAAGTTAAGGCTTTTGAATAATCTTGCGTTGCTCCTTCACCCAAATAATATTCTCTGCCTAAATTATATTGCGCAGGCAAAACCTTTTGTTCGGCTGCCTTGCTGTACCATTCAATAGCCAAATCAGGTTGAATACCCAAACCGCCCTGCCCTGTAGCATACAAATAACCCAACATGTACTGAGCTAAAGGATTATTATTTTTGGCGGCTTGTTGAAATAAAGGAATCGATTCATTAATACCTTGCTGAACGCCCAAGCCATAGAAATAACACATCGCTAAAGCAAATTGACCGTAGGAGAATCCAAAAGCACTCGATTGTCTAAACCAGGCAGAGGCTTCGCTCGCATCTTTGTCTACGCCTAAGCCATTTAAATGAAGATAACCTAATTGATATTGAGCAACACCACCGGGACGCAGTGCCAGTTTTTCATAAAGTGATATAGCGGTTTTATAATCTTGGTTTTTTAAAGCTAAATCAGCATCATAAAGACTAGGAACAGGCGGTGGGGGTGCATCATCTGCAAAACTCGCTAAAGAAAGACTTAAACCAACTAGCAGAGCACCCGATCTAATCCATGCTTTCATAATTCATCCCTATTTTTAAATTAACACTTTAGATAAAGCCGCAACCACTTTATCAATTTGTTGTTCAGTAATAACTAAAGGCGGCGCAAATCTCACGACAGTATGATGCGTCTCTTTACTTAATACCCCTTCTTTTAACAATCTTAAACAAATTTCCCGGGCAGAACAAAATTCTTTATTGATTTCAACGCCAATCAAGAGCCCTTTGCCACGTACTTCTTTAATATAAGGCGATTGAATGCTCGTTAAAGATTTTAGCATATAATCACCTAATTTTGCTGCTCGAGAAACAAGATCTTCTTGAATTAAAACATCAATCGCAGCCGCCCCGACCGCTGCAGCTAAAGGATTGCCACCGAAGGTACTGCCATGATCCCCCGGCGTAAATACAGCCATAACATCTGCCCGAGTTAAAAAAGCAGAAATTGGCAATAAACCACCGCCCAAGGCTTTACCTAAAATCAAACCATCGGGTTTGACACCCTCATGATCGGATGCTAATAATTTTCCTGTTCTCCCCAACCCTGTTTGAATTTCATCGCAAATCAATAAGACATTATGCTTTTTACATAATTCAGCGCATTTTTTTAAATAACCTTTAGGGGGAACAATAATTCCAGCCTCCCCTTGTATAGGTTCTACTAAAAAAGCAGCTGTTTGAGGTGTAATAGCCTTTTCTAGTGCCGCAATATCTCCATAGGGAATCAGTTTAAAACCAGGGGCAAAAGGACCAAATCCAAAACGATATTGAGGTTCGGAAGACATACCGACTATTGTCGTCGTACGGCCATGGAAATTACCTTCACAAACAATGATCTCCGCTTTATTTTCGGGTATTTTTTTAACTTGATAAGCCCATTTTCGTGCGGCCTTAATCGCCGTTTCAACGGCTTCTGCGCCTGAATTCATGGGTAAAGCTTTGTCAAATCCTGTGATTTCACATAATTTTTGTAAAAACACACCTAATTTATTGGTATAAAAAGCTCGTGAAACAACCGCTAAAGTCCCTGCCTGCTCAGAAAGCGCTTTCACTATGACTGGATGACAATGACCGTGACTTACCGCAGAATAAGCGCTCATCATATCAATATAACGAACCCCTTCTTCATCCCAAACGTAAACACCTTCGCCTTTGGTTAAGACGACCGGGAGGGGGGAATAATTATTGGCACCGAATTGTTGCTCTAATCCTATAGATGAAGACATGATAATCCTTAAAATAAAGGAGTGTTTTTGCAGGACTGCCTGTAGAACCTTCTTTACATCAATTTGGAAACTTCTGTGACGCTTTAGGCTTTCTCGTCTAAGCGAGACGTGCTCACCACGTCCCAAGTCAGTTTCCTTAATAGCTTCTCGCTGTTAGGTTCTGGACAAAATTCCCATCAAAAACACTCATATTTAGTATAGTCCAAGTTTCTAAATTTGCCACTTCTGTTGACTCTTTGGCATAATTCTTGTAAAAACAAGCACACTATGAATATACCTATTAAAGCAGAGATTCACGGGTTAAGCCACGACGGGCGCGGGATTGCGACCATTAACGGGATTACCACCTTTGTAGAGGGGGCCTTACCCGGCGAAACTGCGCTATGCGAAATCCTTAAAAGACACAAAAACTATCATGAAGCCAAAGCCCTAGAAATTTCAAATCCTTCAGATGCCCGCACTACCCCTTTATGTCCTCATTTTGGGATTTGTGGTGGCTGCAGTATGCAACATGTGAAAATCGACCATCAAATTTTATTTAAACAACAAGTATTGCTAGAACAATTACAACATTTTGGCAAAGTTAAAGCAGAAACTATTTTACCTCCTATTACAGGTGAACCTTGGGGTTATCGTCGTCGCGCGCGATTGGGCGTGCGTTATGTCAAAAAGAAAGAAAAAGTACTGGTTGGGTTTAGAGAAAAAATGAGCCATTACCTGGCTGAATTAAAAACTTGCGACGTATTGCAACGCAAAGTCGGTTATAACCTAACTGCCTTGAGTGATATGATCGCATCGCTTAGCCAATTTCAACAAATCCCCCAAATTGAAGTCGCCCTTGGTGATAAAGAATGCGCACTTGTATTTCGTCATATGACGGATTTACCGCAAGAAGATTTAGATAAATTAAGCGAATTTGGTGAAAAAAATCAAATGAGTATTTATTTGCAACCTAATCCTCCAAAACCTATTACTAAATTATTTCCTAAAAATAGCCCTGAACTGCTTTCTTATTTTTTACCCGATTATCAATTAGAAATGCAATTTCATCCCCTAGATTTCGTACAGGTAAATGGCGAAGTGAATCAACTCATGCTCCGCCAAGCGCTGAAGCTTCTTGATCCGCAACCTAATGAAAAAATATTAGATTTATTTTGTGGCTTGGGAAACTTTACCTTACCCCTCGCAAAATATGCAAAACAAGTCGTAGGCATTGAAGGCGATCAGAAAATGGTGCAAAGAGCTTATGAAAACGCCAAATTAAATAATATTAGCAATGTAGAATTTTATGCGACTAATTTAATGGATACGACTAACACCATTAATGCCCTGAATCAAAAATACGATAAAATTTTATTAGATCCTCCGCGCACCGGTGCTAAAGAAATTATTCCGTTAGTCGCTGCAATGTATGCTAAATGTATAGTCTATGTTTCTTGTAATCCAGCGACCCTCGCGCGTGATGCAGGTGAATTAGTGAATACCTATGGTTATCAATTAAAACAAGTCGGGGTTATTAATATGTTCCCTCACACCAATCATATTGAAGCGATTGCGTGCTTTGAGGCAAAATAAAAATGGTCAAAATCAAAGAACAATTGTCTGATCGTTTAACTGACACCCCTCTTATCAAAAAAGCCTGTGAATTTAGCGCGAATGCTAAACAAGGTCTTGAAACCGCCGAAATCTTGTTGGATCTTAAATTAGATGAAGCCTCAGCCATTGCCAGTATTATTTTAAGTGGCAGAGATCAAACTCCTATTGCTTTAGAAACCGTTAGCCAAGAATTTGGTGAAGAAGTCGCAAGTTTAGTCGGCAATGTTTTACAAATGAAACCCATTGATACTTTATCTAATAAAGCTCGTGATCAAACCCAAACCGATCGCTTGCGAAAAATATTATTAGTCATGGCTAAAGATATACGAGTGGTTTTAATTAAACTCGCTGAACGTGTTTCTTTAATGCGTAGTATTAAACATCTTCATGCGGAAGCACGCAAACCCTTAGCGCAAGAAACAATGGATTTATATGCACCGCTTGCTAATCGCCTAGGCATAGGTCAAATAAAATGGGAATTAGAAGATTTAGCGTTTCATTATTTAAATCCAACGACTTATAAAACCATCGCCAATTATTTATCTGAAAAACGTATTGATCGCGATAAACGCATCAAAAATATAGTCCAAGAAATAAAAAACCGTCTTCCGAATGCAGAGGTCACCGGACGCGCAAAACATATTTATAGTATTTATTTAAAAAAACAGAAAAAAAATTTAGATTACTCTGATATCTATGATTATAGCGCAGTGCGAATTTTAGTTCCCAGCATTGAAGATTGCTATACAGCTTTAAGCATCGTACATTCACTTTGGGAACCCATCTCAAACGAGTTTGATGATTATATTGCACATCCAAAAGCGAATGGTTATAGATCAATTCATACCGCTGTTATTGGCCCCGAAGATAAAACCTTAGAAATTCAAATTCGCACTCATGATATGCATAACGAAGCAGAACATGGTGTTGCAGCCCATTGGATTTATAAAGAAACTCATCAAAAATTAAATTATGAAGATAAAATTACTTATTTAAGACAATTATTAGCTTGGCAACAAGATATTAGCCCTACTAAACAAACCGGTAAAAGCACTGCTGAAATTTTTTCGGATAGAGTTTATGTGTTCACCCCTTTAGGCGATATTATTGAAATGCCATACGGAGCAACACCGCTTGATTTTGCTTATCATTTACATAGTGATCTAGGACATCGCACGCGGGGTGCTAAAATTAAAGGACATATTGTTTCTTTAAAATATATTTTGCAAACTGGGGATCAAATTGAAATACTCACGACCGCCAATGGCACTCCTAGCCGTGATTGGTTAAATCCAGACTATGGCTACCTAAAAACCAGCCGTGCACGCGCGAAAGTAGCGCAATGGTTTAGACAATTAGATCAACCCAAACCAGTCGCGCCCACCAAACCTGAAACTGCTGCTCCGACTTTACTTCCTATTGCCAAAAAATCGGCGAGCTCACCTAAAAGTTTAACCATTGAAGGCATCGATGATTTATTAACTCGCATTGCAAAGTGTTGCAAACCCATTCCGGGCGAAGCAATCATTGGCTATATTACTCAAGGGCGTGGGATCAGTATACACAGTAAAGAATGTCGCAATATTTCGCACAGATTACAAAATCTTGAAAATCGTTTAATTCAAGTTTCCTGGGATAGTAAAAAAATCGGTCGCTATTATGCTGATTTATTTATTAAAGCAGAAGGTCATAGCAATATTATGAAAGAAATGACCAATTTAATCACTTTGATGAAAATTACTTTAATTAGTTTTAATTCGACCTTGAATCAAAAAACGAATATGATAAACATAACCGTGACGGTTGAAATACAAGATTCCGACCAGCTTAAGCAATTAATTAGCAAAATCAAACAATTACATTCTATTATCGAAGTCAAAAGAATCAGCGAGTAGAGGCTAGGGCTATGAAAGTTTTTAAAATTAAATCGCGGGTGTTTACTTTTACGCTACTACCTACCCTGCTTATTTCTATTCTACTGGGCGCCTATATGATTGCCGCTCGAATTTCTGAACTGGAATTTGCCGATCATGTGCGTTTTGACAGTCATTTTTCCCAAGCACAATTATTACTTAATGAATATAAGTCTATCACTTGGACTTTGTTAATTTTAATGGCAGCAATCATTATTAGCATCTTATTAGCTAAACATATTTCAGAAAGATTAACTGCTCCTTTAGTTAGAATGCAAGAAGTGATTAAAAAATTAGAAAAAGGCGAACTAGAATCGCGCATTACTATTAATAGCCAAGGTGAAATGGAAGAGTTAGAAGAAGGCATTAATAACATGGCGGAAGTGATGCAAGGCTTGCGTGACGAATTACAAGAAAACGTAGATCAAGCCACTTCTGATTTAAAACGATCCTTAGAAACCATTGAAATTCAAAACGTAGCACTCGCTCGCGCCCAAAAAGAAGCTTTAGAAGCCAGTCGAATTAAATCTGAATTTATAGCGAACATGAGTCATGAAATTCGGACCCCAATGAATGGTATCATTGGATTTACTAATTTATTATTAGAATCTAAATTAACTGCTTTACAAAGAACTTATTTAACTACGATACAAAAATCTACTTTAAATTTACTAACCCTTGTCAATAATATTTTAGATTTTTCGCGTCTGGATTCAGGGCACGTACGATTAGAATCTTTAGTGTTTGATATTAGAGATTGTATAGACGAAGTCATTACTATTATGTCGCCTTTAGCCTATGCCAAAAAACTTGAATTTGTTGCTATTACGGATAAAGCCGTACCGCAAAAAATTATAGGGGATCCGCTGCGTATTAAACAAATCATGACAAATCTCATCTCCAATGCCATTAAATTTACGGAAATGGGTGAAGTGATTGTCCGCCTCACGGTAGAAAAAAATACACCTAATTCGATTAAACTTAAATTTTCAGTGTCAGATACGGGGATAGGACTTTTACCTAAAGATCAAAAATCTATTTTTAGAGCCTTTCAACAAGCCGATGCGAGCATCACCAGAAAATACGGTGGCACAGGATTGGGACTTGCCATTTGTACTAAATTAGTGGATCAAATGGCAGGAAAAATTGGCTTAGATAGCACACCGGGTGAAGGTTCTACTTTCTGGGTCACCATTACCGCAGAAAAAGTCTCTGCACAACCGGATGATCATAGACTGCATTTACCCCATAATCGTATTGCATTTTTTGACACCCATCCATTGGTACGCGCAAGCCTTAAGAATATTTTAGAAAATTGGCATATTAATACCGATCCGCATGAAACACTGGAATTGCTTATCGACAGTTTCAAACAAGAAAGACCTGAAGTGGATCTCGTCATTATTGGCACTGACCCTTATCAAGCGGCCAATCCAGATCTCTTAACCCAATCTTATTTTGCACTAAGACAGTATTATCATGGCCCTATTTTACTGTTAAGTTCATCTTCAGAACAAACAGTCGAACACTTATTTTTAAGCGATCAAGCTTCCTTCTTCTTAACTAAACCCGTCACACACGCCCATCTTTATCACATAATTTATCATCTCTCAGATGTCAAAGATAATAATCTTAAATTAGCCAACTCTTCTGAAGATGATATTCTGCGCAATAAAAATATTTTATGTGTAGATGATAATTTTCATAATGCTAATCTCATCGGCGCTTTATTAACAAACTCACATGCGTTCGTTAAAATTGAAAATAATAGCAAAGTCGCTTTAGAATTATTAAAAAAAGAAAAATTTGATATCGTCTTAATGGATTTACGCATGCCACTTATGGATGGCACGGAAATTTTAAAAATTATTCGGGCAGAGCCCAATAAAAATCAACATACGCCTATTATTGCTGTATCAGCGCATATTGCTGATAATGAATATCAAGAATTAATTCATAAAGGGTTTGATGATGCTTTGTTAAAACCTATTTCCAAAATCGATTTAATTAAATCCATTAAAAGATGTCTTTTAGATCAAAATCCATTAATAGAAATTTCTCCTACTCCCAAAAATGTAAAAATAGTCGCGCAAGAAATGTTAGAATTACTTTTACATACTTTAAAGAAAGATTTTGAGGAAATAAAACGAGCTAAAATTAATAATGACTACGAAAATTTATTACAAAGCCTACACAGATTACACGGCGCAGTTTGTTACTGCGACGTGCCTAGCTTAAGAAACGCTATCGCCACTTTCGAGACCGCACTAAAGAAACAGCGCTTTGATGATATTCCGCAGTTGTTTAGCCAGTTTGAGCTCGAGGTGCATAAACTGCTTAATCAAGTGAAGGTGCCGTAACTCTAAACTCTAATGATCACGCCGATGTAGGTAAGTATCTAGGATCAGGCTGAGGCCCTTGCTGCATTTCCAGTCGTTGTTTGCCAGAAAATAATTTGCACCAGATGGTAGGTCCTACATTAGTCTTCTCGATTAAAAGCATAGCAACAATAATTGCTGGAATAACAACAGCGGCAGCAAGAACTCCTCCTAAATAAAGTCCTACACCTGCGCCAATCACGAATATATTAAGAGCAAGATCAACACAAGCACCTTTATAATTTAATTCTTCCTCACGCTGCCCTTCCAAAAAAGCTTGCCTAATTTCTAGGTTATTAATGGATCTAAAAGAGGTGAAATTGTCAAAGTGAGGGGGATATGACGACCCTGAGTCTGAGTGTGTTATTTGTCTAAACTGTTCTTTTATTTCCCTTATACCATTTTCATCACCCATAATTATTTTATTTAACTCGCTCTTAGGAGTTTGCGGTAAATAATAACAAAGACGACCTATGTTTTTTACTTCATTTAATAATTCATTCTTTTTACTTGGATCAAAATTAGCTAAAAAAACAGGTGATGACAGAGTTTGTAAGATTGCATTACATTCTCCCAAAAGAAATAATTCCCTATCCGGGATAGAATGTCCCCTATATGTTGATTTCCAGCCAGAAAAACTATAACTATAACGATAATAATCTTTGGAAAAGTTATCTAATACATTATAGAAATAATAATCAATAAAATTTTCCCAACTACCACTTTCTAAAATTTTTTTATCATCATCTGTAACGCGTTGGTTCGCTGAAATACGTTCTGCAAATTTGTTTCCCATTAAAACTGCGTTGCTTTCTTGACGAAGGACAGGACCAGCAGGATAGGGTCCACCAAAACGCGTAGGTTGGACTGTTGGTTTTGCCAATTCTTCTTCTATATAGGTTTCATATTCGCCTAAAGAAGACCACTTTTTATCGCTATATTCGGGGCCAGGTAATCCCGCAGTAATTTCTTTATAGTGCCTACGGATGTTTTGAGAGACACTACGGTGAAGTAACTTACCTTGTTTGTATTGATTGTAAAATTGATAAAACATAGCGCCCTCATCCTCATTTATAGTTGATTCAATGATACAAGAACAACCTTAAGGTTTTCTTAAGAGTCTTTAATTAAATTTTCTCTTTGTATTCAATTAGTTAATCTCTTAATATTTCCTTAAGGTTTGCTCTATATACTAGCTGACTAACGAATATTCTAAAAAACGAGGATTTTATGCAACGTGACGACCAAAGAGATCTTGAAGCGCAACAAGAGCACTTGTTATCGGGTGGAGCTGCTGCTTGTTATGGAAGTACGGATCGTATACCGCAACCGCGAGTTTTAAGACCTGAAGAAGAAGCAAAAGAATTAAATGAAGTTAAAGAAACTTTTAATGATTATCGACATAGACTTGACGAGGCTGCCAATAGCAAACAGAATTTTCTCGCTGGAATTGCGGTAATTTGCTTTATATTATTTGTAAATCAGTCACTTAATGAAGATGTGAAATCTCTGCCATATACTCCCGGTCAAATAGCAGCAAAAGATATTTTATTGATTTCATATATTTTCCTTGGCCTGACTTGTATTACATTCTCAACAAAATGCGGGAGATCCACTTCTTTTTACAAATCCCTCATTGAGCCTGTTATCAATCGTTTTTGGGGAGTTACTCCGATCCAAACCGCTGTTATCGAAGAATTAGCTGCGGTACCACCTTATGCTCAAATAGGTAATCCTCATCCTAGCAATCCTTATCGAGTACAAAGTCAGTTAGATGCAAAAGAAGAAATAGACTTAAGAGAACAAGAGCGGACCATAGCAGCTAGAATGTTGTTAATACCTAATAGATCCAGTAGCAGTTCATCTTCATCATCTACTTCTGTCTCTAGTTCATCGAGCGCATTATTTTCTAGCTCATCTTCTTCGCTAACTTCAAGCAGAGCAATAGATGATCCATTTAGTGAACTAAGGGAGCAATTACCTCATGATGTTCTTACCATTATTGATGAATACTTGGCTAGTCGCACGCTCGCACCTGGGGAGACTTCATTTACGAAGCCTGCTAAGCGTTAAAATTCCCTCGGTCTACTCGATCGCGCTCATCTTTTATTACTAAAAAACGAGGATTTTATGCAACGTGACGACCAGAGAGATCTTGAAGCGCAACAAGAGCCCTTGTTATCGGGTGGAGCTGCTGCTTCTTATGGAAGTACCGCTAGCACTAGACAACCTCGCGTTTTAACGCCTGCGGAAGAAAAAACAGAAATCAATGCAACAGAAACAGCGTTGAATGATTTGCGCAGCCGACGAGACATACCCCTCTCTAAGGCACAATCTTTTTTTGGTGGATGCGCATTACTTGGTATGGGGATATTTACGCTTATTAATTTAGGAGAAGAGGAAACCAAAGTCGCACCCAGAGACAAACCAATTGTGGATTTCTCCACTCTCTTTTGTTTATTAACAGGGCTTGGTTTTATTCTCGCTTCGCTAAAATGCACAAGATCCTCTTCTTTATGTAAATGGATAATGAAACCTTTTATATCTTTGGGTGGAGATCCAAACTTCCCTATCGACACGAGTCATGAAACACTTCCTAACTTAAACCAACCTATTTCATTTAATTCCTTAATTGCTAGTGATGACCTAGATGCAGCAGAACAGGAATTAAAAGAACGTAGTCTAACTGCAGCGGCTCGAGAACTATTAATACCTGTTAGATCCAGTAGTTCATCTGCACCTTCTTCATCTGCATTTAGTTCATCAAGTGCATTTTTTTCTAGCTCATCCTCGTCGCACATCTCAAGCCCAGTCAAAGAAGATCCTTTTAGTGAATTAAAAAACATATTACCACGCGACGTTCTTGGGATTATTGATCAGTATTTGGCGAGTGCACTTGCGCCGGAAAAAAGCCCTTCTACAGGTCCGGCTAATCGGTAGTTATACAAATGTCACATGCAGTTTCTTGCCAATAAAATGTGCGGCCTTAACCATCGTATTAAGGGTTACTGAGGTATTACTAGGATCTAACAAACGATCTAGGGCTGATCGGCTAGTACCCATTTTTTCTGCAACTTCGGTCTTGCTTAAATGAGCTTTTTTTATGGTCTTTTGAAGTTTATAGGCAATCGCGCGTTTGATTGCTAAAGCTTCCGTTGATTCAAGCAGACCTTCATCCTCAAGAAAACTATCGAATGTACTACCCTTATGTTTATTCATAATAATTTCTCCACTCTACCTTCATCGTACCATAAATGGTACTATACTCTGCCATACATAGGCCTGCAAATTGATTTAATTAGCACTTTCGAATTCTCCGTCACTACCCGTCGTCCCGCGCCTCCGTGCGCGGGATCCAGCGATAAGAACAATGAATGTCATTATTTTTCACAAAAAGACAAAGCAACTTCTTAAAAAGAGTTCCTTAGCCAAAGCCTACCAAAATGTATTTTCTTACTCTTCGTTCCCCTGGATACCAAATAATTTTCCGAACAATGCCCAGCCTTCGATTAAGTTATTAGGCGGAAAATTTTTGGTACGACGGAGGTTGGGAGATTTCCGTTAGAATTTACTCCGAGATACTTTAAGCCGGGGCGGGAATGACACGACCTTATCGCAATGCTTTTTTTACTTTCAGCATCATCTTGGCACTGACTTTTGATTGAGCTTCTATTTTACTAAGATAGGAAGAGCAATTAATCTGTATCTAAATCACGAAACAGGGAAATTTCTCGAAAATCTAGAGGAATGGATACTTTATTAAGCAAAAAAAACAATATAATCAATAGCATAAACTCTTAATATTTCCTTAAGGTTTACTTGGTATGATAATGAAAATTTACAGCACTAAAGAGGTATATATGTTTGTTAGAGACAGAATGCATCGAGATGCCCAGGGTAGAGTCTCCGTTACTTTTCAAGACAACTTAATAGAATATTATTTCCGACAGGAATTAAGACAGCAATTTAATGAACGAGAGGCCGCTAGAAACCATTGCTCTGAAGGGTGCCAAAGCTGGCTCTATGGTATCTTTACTTTCCATACTATGACATTGGATAACGATAGAGACAACCATGCTTTATATCAACAAGAATACTGTATTTGTCGTAAATGTTGCCAGCGAAGAGAAGACAACCCAACTGATTATCAGCTGGCTTTAAATAAAATGGATGCTGCTCTTCAACTACTTCCACTTTCACATGATGAGAAAAAACGAGCCGCACAAACTATATTCCTACCATTGATTAAACAATTAGTAGATTCTTACAGCAGCCCTAGAACGGCTTTTAATGTTGCACTATTACTCGAGAAAGCTATAACGAAATGCAACCAAACTCCCTTAGAATTTCCAACTATATTGGAGACACTAAAAAATGACATTAGCTCTAAATTGGACGCCCGTGCAAATACTATCGGAATAAATCGCAGAACAAATGTTGAAAGAGACTATATATTAGATATGTTGGCTCCAGTTGTTTTGGGGCTTGCTAGTGCTTTTCTTAGTTACTGTGTGAGTATGCTCTACGTGCTTTTCACAAGCCCACTTGGCGCTGCTGTAGCCTCCATAAGTTTACCTGGTCTCGCCATTGCCTTAGGAGTGGGTTTAGTTGTAGGTGCAGCAACGTATGGAGTCAGAAAATTCGGCCTCTTTACGACGAACCCTGTCGAATTTGACCGCGAGCCACCTAAGGCTGAAATAATGGGTGGGGTTGATAAAATCGCTCCGATGATGCGTCGCGCTCCTCGTGCTGGGACGGCTGCTGCGTAGATCGATGATACTAAGTCATCAATGGATCAAGCTCAAATTCTAATGCGGGAGAATTTTCTAAATCTTCTTTAAACTCCTGCAGCTTATCCAGCCCTTTAAAATCAAATAATTTCTTATCCATTAATTGGCTGGGTTTGATGCTGGTTAATGCATGCAACATATTGCTTGGGACTTTGGGATTTTCTTTGGCTAGTTGATCAATTAAATTTTTAATTTTTTGACGTACTAGATTTTCTTGTGAGCCGCATAAATTACACGGAATAATCGGGAAGCCTTGCTCTAAGGCAAATTGCGCAATGTCTTCTTCTTGGCAATAGGCTAAAGGTCTTATCACGATGTGTTTTTTATTATCGCTTAATAATTTAGGGGGCATCGAGCGAATTTCGCCGCTGTACATGATAGACATTAATAAGGTTCTGATCATATCATCACGATGATGGCCTAAAGCGATTTTATTGAAACCATGTTCTTCAGCGTAAGTGTAAATAATTCCGCGGCGTAGTCTTGAACATAATGAACAATAAGTTTGGCCTTCGGGGATTTTGGATTTTACGATTGAATAAGTATCTTGGTTTAAGACTTCATAGGGAATAGCGTGTTTTTCTAGCCACGCGCGTAAACCCGTATCATCCCAACCGGGATGAGTTTGATCTAAAGTGAATGCAAATAATTCGAATTTACCTCGGGCGCGGTGTCGCAATAATTGCAGGATTCGCATCATGGTATAAGAATCTTTCCCGCCCGAAAGACAAACCATGACGCGATCGCCGGAGCGTATCATATTAAAATCGGCAATCGCTTTGCCGGTGTAATGCAGTAATTTTTTTTCTAACGCGTCTTTCATTATAAACCTCTAAATCGAACCAATTTTATCTTTTTACTGTCGCAGTCTGCATTAAACTCATCGCTGCTAAAATAATCATATTCGCTTTTTAAGCCAGGGTGGCACATGATAATTCCTCCTGATTCAATAGTCTCTAAAAATTGCAGAAAAGAGTGGCGAAAAGAAGTTTTAGCCTGAAATGAACGAACCCCCTCAAAGTTTGTATTATGAGGAATACCTCGTTGTTCGAGTAAATTTTTTAAGGCTTTTGCACCCGAGGCTTGGATAATTAATCGTTTTAGATAAGAGGGTTTTTTCCAATCCCCCCATACCCTTGGGTTATCCGTAGAACGGATATACATAGGTGCTTGCCAATTTTCGACAATAACCTCTCGAATTTGGGGTAACTGGTGGATATGTTGATGGCCGTCGATATAATCCGGCAAACGTCCAAAGCAGGCTTCAAATTGATGTAATTGGGATTTTAATTCGCGTTCAATGTCTTGTTTATTCAAACGTTTAAGAAAAGCACTGATCATCAATTTACCTAAACCTTGAAACTTCTCGCCCTCTGTAAGATTAAAGTGTAAACCTAGATCAATTTGGTCAATAAAAGGACGTAATTGCTTGGCGTGTTGGGGGAAATCGGCTTCTGTTGTGATACAACTCGTAGCAGATAAATGTTTTTTCTCAATCAACTCAACAATTGCTTGAGAAACGACGTTATTTTGCCCATAATCATCGGCGCAAAGGACTATTTTTTTCATAACGCCAAGCATAATGTAATTTATGAGTAGCAACAAGTGCGATCAAAATCAATAAAATCATCATGGCTATGGGATACTTTAGGTATCTTTTTCTTATTAGGCATTTTTTATGCTTTTAGAATAGGCTCTTATCCTTTATTTACACCGGATGAAGGACGTTACTCTGAAGTCGCGCGGGAGATGGTTAGCACGGGGGATTTCATCACCCCACACTTAAATGGCGTGGTATTTTTAGATAAGCCCATTTTATATTATTGGATGCAAGCTTCCGCCATCAAAATTTTTGGTTTAACCGAAGCAGCTTTACGTTTTTGGCCTGCGTTATTAGGAATTTTATGTTGTGTGTTTGTTTATTTTGCTGGGCGACAACTTTTTAATCGTAAAGCAGGAATTCTCGCTGCATTTTTTCTAGCAACCTCACCGCTTTATTATGCGGGCGCGCATTACGCGAATTTAGATTTAGAAGTCGCTTCTTTTATCAGCATGTCATTACTGAGTTTACTCTTAGGCATACACAGTAAAAAAACCGGTTATTTTATAGCGGCCTATATTTTAGCGGGCCTTGCTATGCTCACCAAAGGATTGATGGGAATTGTTTTTCCTATGATGATTACAGGCGCCTGGATATTAATATTAAATCGCTGGTCTTTAATTAAAGAAGCGCGTTTAGGAATAGGTTTATTATTATTTACGGCTATTACTATTCCCTGGTATATCGCAGCACAATTTGCTAATCCTGAATTTTTTCATTACTTTTTTGTGATACAACAATTTTCTCGCTTTCTGACTTTACATGAATTTAATAATCAAACGCCTGTTTGGTTTTATCTTCCCGTCATAGCCCTAGGATTTTTCCCTTGGACATTATTCTTAGTACAAGCAATGAGTACTAATCTAAAAAAAGTTTGGCGTAATCCTTCTTCTTACCCCATAGAATTATTTTTACTCTTGTGGGTGTTTTTAATTTTAATCTTTTTTACTATTCCCCATTCAAAAGTCATGACTTATATACTCCCTATTTTTCCAGCGCTTGCCTTATTAGTAGGAAATTATATTAGCCAAAAAAACTTCAAGTTAGGGATTTATATTCTTGGAGTTATTGCCGTAATTATTGCACTGACGATTAATACGCTAAGTGCACATTTTAATACAAAAACTATTAAACCGCTGGCGACTTATCTGAATACGATTATAAAACCCGAAGATGAAATAGCCACTTACGATATCTATTACCAAGACTTACCGATTTATACTAAACGACGTATTACGATTATGGCTGATTGGCATTCGCCCACTATTCCGAATAGTGATAACTGGGTGCGAGAATTATGGTATGGCATGCCTTTTCAAGATACTAGCCAATGGCTCATCAACCATCAAACCTTTTGGCAACGTTGGCATAATCCTAAAAGAATGTTTGTCTTTTTACACGTCGATGATTTTGCAGAATTTCAAAAAAACGCTGGAAGTGCCGTTTATCCTTTAGGTCGATATCACAATATTGTCTTGGCCAGCAATCAACTTAACGAAAAATCCATAGTTTCCCTAAAGTAAAAGTCACGGGCGGCAAAATAATTAAGACCAAGAACAAAGCCAACATATAAGGCAAGCCGATAATTTTCAGAAAAATATAAAACAACCCTTGGTTCGCCATTAGATTTGAAAACGTGACTGCAAACAATTTAGGCATGGCTGCTCTATGACTCACTGTGCTTTCACTAAAGGTCCAATAACGATTACCCCAATAACTCACTTGAAAAGCAATTAAAAAAGCAAATACATTGGCATACAAGGGGTTCAGCATAAACTCTTCAACGAGTGCAACCACCACACTAAAATGCACTGCTGCAGCAAGTGTTCCTACCACTCCAAATCGCATCACTTGAAAAATAAATTTTTTCATTCTTCAAAGCCTAATTTTTTTTCGACTAAATACTTGGGGCGTTGTTTGACTTCAGAAAAAATTCGAGCGATATATTCACCCAAAATTCCGATTGATAATAATTGCACGCCACCAAAAAACATGACTGCGACAATAATACTCGGAAATCCTGGCAAATCCACACCATAAATTAACGTATAAAACATAAAATAAAGCGCATAAATAATAGAAATACTTGAAATACAAAATCCAATTAATCCCCATACGCGCAACGGCACATCCGAAAAAGAAGTAATACCTGTAATAGCCAATTCTGTTAAGCGTTTTAATCCCCAAGAACTCGTTCCAGCCGCTCGCTCTTGAACATCAAAAGGAACAGCCATATTTTTAAATCCAACCCAAGCATATAATCCTTTCATAAAACGTGTGCGTTCTTGAAAAGAATTTAAAGCATCAATTATTTTTCTATCTAATAAACGAAAATCACCGGCATTATTGGGAATAGTAATTTTAGTAATTTTACTCATCATCCAATAAAATAATTTTGCAAAAGAACGTTTTACCGCAGATTCATTGGCGCGACTATTGCGCACACCATAAACCATATCATAACCTTCACCCCAGTTTTTAACAAAAATAGCTAAAGTCTCAAGCGGATGTTGAAAATCAGCATCCATTAAAATCGCCACTTCACCTTTGCAATGATCAAGCCCTGCCGTCAATGCAATTTCTTTACCAAAATTTCTGGAGAATACGACTAATTTAAGATGACACGCTGGAATTAATTCTTGTAAATTGGCTACTGTATTATCTTTACTGCCATCATCCACCACAATAATTTCAAACTGGTTGGTGAGTTTTCTTAAAGTGTCTGCTAATTGTGGGAAAAAAGATTTAACTAAATCGCCTTCATTATAAACCGGCACCACGCAGGAAATAAAAAGTGATTTATTTTGTATGATTTCTTGTCGATGTTTCATAACCACCCACTTTCCTTTTAATGATAGACCAACATCACTATAGTCGCTGTGACCACAGAGATAAAGAGTGGTCGAATGATAACAGCCCCTTTATGAATAGCAAGATGCGCTCCTAACCACCCACCTAGCATCTGCCCCATCGCCATCACCAAACCAATACGATAATCCACTTGATGTCCGATCGCAAACCATAGTAAAGCCGCAAGGTTACTATAAAGATTACAAATTTTGGTATAAGCCGTGGCTTTTGGTAAGCTATAACCTAAGAAAAAAACCAGCGCAAACATCCATAAAGAACCAGTCCCTGGACCAAAAAAACCATCATAAAAACCCAGCAATAAACCCATGACACTATAAAAAGTGATTTCTCTGACTTTAGGGTGTCGTTCTTCTATCCCTAACTTAGGTGAAAACAGGGTATAGATCAAAATCAGGATTAATAAAACAGGCATCAACTTACTTAGGATAACACTGCTTAAATACTGGCTTAAAAGCGCCCCTAAACTCGCCCCAGAAAGCACGGGTAACATCCCTAAGACCATGATTTTAAAGGATAACCAACCTTGACGGTAATAGCGCCAGGTGGCAATACTAGTCCCAAACGAGGCTTGAAACTTATTAGTGCCTAACGCCAAATGGGGAGGAATACCCACCCCTAATAAAACCGGCAGCGTAATAAGCCCGCCCCCGCCCATAATAGCATCTACGGTCCCGGCCAAAAGACCGGCACCAAACAAGAGCGGTAAAATATAATTTTGTGTTAAATCAATCACTTACAAATCCTTCTTCGTGTTCCACGAGCAACAATGGCAAATATTGTACAGTAATTTATCTACCCAAAGAAGCGCTATTCAAATAGAATTAGGAAGTCATAAACTAACTTGGAGCTCATGATGACTTTTATAAATAAAGGAAAACTACTTGTTACACTCGCAGCTTTCGCTCTTTCTAGCCTCACTATCGCCGCCGAATTAAAACCCGTATTCCAAAGCCAATCAGACTCATTAAATTGGACTGATACTTCAAGCTTACCGGGCGCAAAAGTAGCCGTATTAGCAGGCGATCCAGCCAAACACCAGCCGTTTGTGGCTCGTATCAAATTACCAGCTAATTTTACCATTCCTGTTCATGCCCATCCTATTAATGAATACGATACGGTCATTTCAGGGACACTTTATATGGGCGCTGGAAAAACGATGGATCAAAAAAATGTGTTTGAATTAACGACCGGCAGCTTCATTATGGTACCTGCTAAAACTTATCATTATGCGTTTACCAAGGAAGAAACGATCGTACAAACATCAGGTATTGGCCCCTGGGGAATGATTCCTTACAAAAATAAAAGCTAGTGGATTACTGGGATTTTTTTGAGATGTGTTGCAGCCACATCGCCCAACACATCTCTTTCCATACGCACTCTATCTTGAAATACCGCTTCCGCAAGATCAGCATCCATTTTTACATGCGCATATAAATTGAGTCCGGCTTGATCCGATTCAGGTTTAATACACTCAGCATAAATTAAATGCTCACTATACATAGGGATATTTAATACTTTTGAAAAATACTGCATCAATAAATTATTTGTACGCGCTCCATGAACTCCCATCACCACAACAGTTAAATTTTGCCATTCTGTTTTTGTCATTTTCTTTTTCCAATTCATCACGACTTGATTCACTAAATTAATTTGCGCTTTAGCTGCATTATTCACATTTTCCCATAACTGCGGTTTTATTTTTTGCGCATAAGCTTTAAATAATATTGGATTTAATTTTTTATTTTTTATCGTATCGTTGATTACTATTAACGCATCATCCACCATAGGCGTTTTTGTTTTAATAGCCAGAAGCGCATCGCGAAATTTTTCTAAATCACTCAAAGAATGCGTGGTTGCATACACGCCCATCACGATATGCGAAAAAATTTTTAATTCTGTGTATTCTTCTGGAATAATATTAACTTGTTCCGTTTTATCATGAAAATATAAAGTCATTTTTCCTAAGTTTGCGATAATCACTGGATATTTTGGCGAATGAGCTTCGTTTTTAATGTTTTGCTCATAAGCGTTAAGAACCACTTGATTTAAACTAGTTTTTGCATCGGCTAGAGCAGAACCTGACCAAAAACCTACTATAAGCAATAATACGCAAAAGCATTTTTTCATTTTTAGCTATTTCCATTTTAAAGTTGAAAGGTGTATATTGTAAGATGCACTAATAATTTACAGGAGACTCCTTATGAAAACCAATCATTCTTTATTATTACTTACTTTAGCTGGATCTTTGTTAGTTACTCCCCCACTTTTTGCAAATGAAACTCAAACTGGCACCACGATGAATAACGTTAGCCAAGTTGCAAGTGATACTGCAATCACTGCTCAAATTAAAGGGAAATTTATCAGCGAAAAACTATTTGGTGACGTTAGCGTTCCTGTCACAACCATTACCGTCGAAACCAACAAAGGTAAAGTAGTTTTAGGCGGAACCGCTGAGAATAAAGATCAAAAAGATAAAGCTTATAAAATTGCCTCAGAAGTTGCAGGGTCTAATAACGTTACCAACAACATTGGCGTTCCAAAGTAATAAATTGTAAAACTTCAAAAAGGGACTCATTGAGAGTCCCTTTTTATTTTATTAGGGAAAATTATAAACCATATCCAGCGCATAAGACTGTTGATTTGCACTGTAATTAATCCCATTTTTATTGACGATAGATTTAGTGTTAGCAAAGTCATGTCTCGCTTCTAATCTAAATTCCAGATCTTTGATGGGATCAAACCCCAGTGTAAGAGTCACTTCTTTAATGCATTGCGCAACACCCGTACGCCAACCTTCTGCATCACTAAATATTTCAGCACGAAATGCCGTACGCCATTTTTTACAAAATTGATAATTAAGATAAGCCGCAACACCTTGGGACTTAGCGCTGCCAATATTGCCATTTGCAAATAGCGCTCTGCTTTGGGTGAGATAATCATAATTAGCAATAAAGCTTAATTGATCTGTAATATTAATCGTTCCAAACATATCAATTAAAGTACGTCGACCGATGGGACCATAGGAAATATTGTCTTTAAATGGCTGACCACCCGTATAGCCATCGATAGTAAACGAATATTTATTATTAGGGGTATAGGTAATTCCCAGCTCTATTGCTGGTGGACCCGAAAAATATTTAACCGTATCCCAAGCGTTTTCGACCCCAGCCGTCAATTTAATTTGGTCATTCATCTGGAAAACTTCTCTAACGCCTATCAAAGTGCCTGGCTCATCAAAGAAATTAATAAGAGAATGGGAAAAATTTAAATTGCCGGGACTATAAGTGCTTTCATAACCCGCGAGGCTAAGCATTTTACCAAACATCGTGGTAGATCGACACTGCGCATATTGTACATACAGTTGATAAACATCCAGCGCTAACTGTTGGTTATCGATATAATTCGGATTTATTCCATAAGAAGCTGTATTAAAAGCATCTCGTCCCAGGATTAAATTAATTAACCCACCAAAGCCGTTAGCCGGTTGTATAGAAGCAGTAACCGCATCTTGCTGGAGTGTAAAGCCATTCGGATTAATATCAAATTCACGGTTATGGGTACCACTATAAAAATGATTACTGCGTACTAGATAGTTATAGGAAACATCCAAGTAACTTGAAATTTTTAACCTGCAGGAATCATCAAGAGGCTCAGGCTCGGCAGCCAATGCTACCAAAGGTGTCCATAACAAGAAAAATAAACAAATTTTGCGCATTCTTAATCTCTCCCTTAAGAACGCAATGGTAATGTAAAACAAAATGCAGCGCCACCCTCTTTGCGATTTTCAGCCCATATTTCCCCACCATGCGCTTGAATAATACTTCGACAAATTGCGAGCCCTAATCCCATACCACGTTCAGAAGACAGCATACGACCCCGATAAAATTTATCAAATAATTTATTGAATTCATCCGGCACAATTCCCGGTCCCTTATCTTCAACACTCACTACTACTTTATCGAGCTGCATTGCCGCAGAAATTTCAATCGCAGAACCAGCGGGTGTAAATTTAAGTGCGTTATCAATCAAGTTGAAAAAAACTTCTTGCATCAAAGTATTATCAAACGGAATACCTGGAATTGAAGAGGGAATATTAATAGTAATAGCTCTTCCTTCCATTTTTTTCTGAAAAGTTTGCACCACTTGACTCACCAATTCATATAGCGAATGCGGCTCTTTTTGTAATTTTACGGATTCCGCTTCTAAATAAGAAATTTGTAATAAATTATTAATTAAACGATTCAGTTGTTCCAATTCAGTATAAATTGTTTTACTTAATTTTATAATCTGATAAGTATCCAGTTCATGCGTCATTTCCATGAGAGTATTGGCAGCACCCATCACAGCAACCAAAGGCGTTCTAAGATCATGTGAAACCGATTGTAATAATTTACTGCGCACTCTATCCGTTTCTGATTGTAATTCTGATTTTTGTTCTTTTTCTTGGCTTCGATCAACCTCAAGCGCGCGCGAAAGTTGATTTGCACAGGCTTCTAATAAATGCATTTGTTCTGGCGTAAATAAATGCTCAGGCTGTATGGGACGTATGCGCAATACTCCAATAGTACCTTGTGTGGCTGATAGGGGCACATAAATAGCATCCGAAAAAGGAAGCGTATCGGTTCCAAGTCCCGCGGTTTGGCCTAAATCGAAAACCCATTCTGCAACGCCTTGTTCTTTAGGCGTTAACGCTGTAGAACTTCCGTAACTTGCTCTTATTTCAAGATGATTATTTTCCGGCAATAAAACTAACACTTCACTACTAAAAACTTCTGATAAATAGCGCACCGCCGTATCCAGTAACTTATCGACACCACGCGTGCTGGCTAATTGTCTGCTTAAAGTATGTAAAGCAGCGGTATAATGTTCTGAAAGTCGCGCGGATTCAGCTTGGCGTCTGGTTAAGATAGTTAAGTGACTAATGACTTGCGCTACTAATAACATCACCAACAGAGTAAAGACATATTGGATTTCAGAGAATGCAAAAGTATAAAAAGGCGGAATAAAGAAAAACCCATAAGTTAATACACTTAAAAATGACGCTAAGATAGAAGCACCCGTGTTACCAAATAAAGCCACTACCGTAACACCCAATAGGTAAACCATAATTAAATTGCTAGAAGATAAATGCGGAAAAAGTAAAAAATCAATAAAAGTAGCCAGCGTAATTATTCCAAGCGTCGCCCCATAAATTCCCCAAGGAATCGTCCGTTTAATACGTAAGGATTTGGGCGGATGGGCTTCTTCTTCATCTTTGGTTCCTGTGACGATATAAACATCAATTTCACCACTTTGCCGAACCACTTCATCGGCTAAACTGGTGAGTAGCCAGTTTAGCCAACGCGAACGAATTTTTTTCCAGATCACAATTTGCGTCACATTTTGTTCGTGCGCAAATTCCATAATTTCTTCTACAATATCAAACCCTGTTAAAACCCTAGTTTCTGCGCCTAACTGTTCAGCTAAGCGTAAATTTTGAATAGCATTATTACGTTGTTCTTCGTTGTGTTCTAATTTTGGTGTATCGACATAAACAGCAATCCATTCTGCTTGTAAACTGGTCGCGATCCTACGTGCTGTGCGTATGAGTTTGATAGATTTCATCCCGGGACCCACACAAACTAAGATTTTTTCTTTAGTAGGCCATATATGCTTGATCCCTTCGCCTTGTCTATACAAAAGAACTTGAGCGCCGACTCGTTTAGCTGTCACTCGCAGGGATAATTCTCTTAGAGCAGTCAGATTGCCTGTACGAAAAAAATAATCTTTGGCGATTTCTGCTTGTTGAGGGAAATAAACTTTTCCTTCTTGTAAACGCTTTAATAAATCTTCCGGCGGCAAATCAATCAGCTCAATGGTATCAGCCAATTCAATCATAGAATCCGGTACGGTTTCTTTGATGCGTGAATGGATAATTTGAGAAACATCATCATTTAAGCTTTCAATATGCTGAACATTGAGCGTTGTACAAACATCGATACCACGGTCCAGTAATTCTTTTATATCTTGCCAACGCTTATTATGTCGCAAACCGGGAACATTGGTATGCGCCATTTCATCCACTAAAATTAACCCTGGATTTCGTTTTAAAGCGGCATCAAGATCAAATTCAGTTAATTGTTTGCCATGATATTCAATAAATTGGCGGGGTATCACTTCTAAATCTTTTAATAAATTTTTTATTTCTTTTCTGCCGTGCGACTCTACAATCCCAACGACTACATCCAAACCTTTAGCACGATTGGCTATCGCATCTTGTAACATAGAATAAGTTTTACCAACACCGGGCGCTGCGCCTAGGTAAATCTTAAGCTTGCCGCGCTGTTCTTTGCGTTCTTCTTCTTGTATTTGTTGGAGTAATTTTTCAGGATCGCGTCGGGAGTCTTCCATTGCTACTCCTTCTGCATAGAAATATTATCAAGCGCTAAATTTAACTCTAAAACATTCACGCGCGGCTCACCAAAAATTCCAAATATTCTTCTTTGTATGTTTTTTTGTATTAACGCATAAACTTGGGCTTCAGGAATTTGACGTGCCAAAGCAATATGTGGCGCCTGATAATAAGCCCCATAAGGACTAATATCAGGATCAAGCCCACTTCCAGATGCGGTCACTAGATCAACCGGTACTTTAACTTGATTTTGTGGATTTGATTTTTGCAAAGCCGCTACTCTTTCTTTAACGGTTTTTAAAAAATCAGGATTAGAAGGTCCTAAATTAGAACCCGTTGATAATTCGGCATTATAAGGATAAGGCGTAGTGGCTGAAGGTCTACCCCAAAAATATTTGGGATCCGTAAAAGATTGACCGATAAGGACTGACCCCAGCCTTTTTCCATTTTGCACTAACATGCTTCCATTCGCCTGCCAGGGAAACAAGAGCTGTGCTAATCCTGTGACTAGACCTGGATAAATCAACCCCGTCAGCAACGTAAAAATGATCAGCATAATAATAGCTGTTTTTAATTGCTTAATGGCGTCAGTTAACATAGACCATCCTTACATTAATTTAAATATCGCTAACAGCAAATCAATCATTTTAATTCCCACAAAAGGAATTATTAAACCACCTAAACCATAAATAAAAACATTATTTCGTAACAAAAGATAAGCAGAAACTCTTCTATAAGTTACCCCTCTTAGCGCCAAAGGAATTAAAAAAACAATAATAGTGGCATTGAAAATAACAGCAGATAAAATGGCGCTCTGAGGGGTTGCAAGATGCATAATATTTAAAGCGTCCAACGCAGGATAAGTCGCTGCAAAAGCCGCTGGCAAAATGGCAAAATATTTTGCAACATCGTTAGCAATACTAAACGTGGTTAATGCGCCTCGCGTCATTAATAATTGTTTTCCAATTTCAACGACTTCAATAAGCTTTGTAGGATTTGAATCTAAATCCACTAAATTTCCTGCTTCTTTAGCGGCTTGCGTACCTGTATTCATCGCCACTGCTACATCCGCTTGGGCTAAAGCCGGAGCATCATTCGTGCCATCTCCGGTCATTGCAACTAAATGACCTTCTGCTTGTAATTTGCGAATTAATTTTAATTTGTCTTCGGGTGTAGCATTTGCTAGAAAATCATCGACGCCCGCTTCTGCTGCAATGGACGCCGCTGTTAAAGGATTATCACCCGTCACCATAACGGTTTTAATTCCCATTTTTCGTAATTCTGCAAAACGCTCACGAATACCGCCCTTGATGATATCTTTTAAACAAATCACCCCTAATACTTTAGCGCCTTCTGCAACTACTAAAGGTGTTCCGCCTTTACGAGCAATCGAATCCACAATTTTATTGACATACGCTGGGAATACGCCGCCCATTTGTTTTACATAGTGTTCAACAGCTTGTGCCGCCCCTTTTCGAATTTGACGCCCAGGCAAATTGGCGCCGCTCATTCGCGTTTGTGCCGTAAAAGGAATAAACGTTGCACCCATCTCAACCAGATCACGTCCTCTTAAGCCATATTTTTCTTTGGCTAATACAATAATACTACGGCCTTCTGGAGTTTCATCGGCAAGTGAAGCCAATTGTGCCGCGTCTGCCAAAGCTTGTAGTGTTACACCTTCGGCAGGAGTAAATTCTGTCGCTTGTCTATCGCCTAAAGTAATGGTTCCTGTTTTATCTAAAATTAAAATATCAATATCACCCGCAGCTTCAACCGCTTTTCCGGATAAAGCAATCACATTGGCTTGTATCATTCTATCCATGCCAGCAATCCCAATTGCCGATAACAATGCACCAATAGTCGTTGGTGCTAAACAGACAAATAACGCCACTAATACGGTAATAGTCACTACTTTTCCGCTTCCTGCGGCTGTTACGCTATAGATTGAAAAAGGTAATAGCGTCGCGCAGACCAATAAAAAAACTAAGGTAAGACCCGCTAATAATATAGTCAGCGCCAATTCATTCGGTGTCTTTTGTCTTTTTGCGCCCTCAACTAACGCTATCATTTGATCTAAAAAAGCTTCTCCAGGATTGGCGGTAATGCGCACAATAATCCAATCAGAAATCACTTGTGTGCCACCTGTCACCGCACTGCGATCACTTCCGCTTTCTCGAATGACGGGTGCGCTTTCTCCCGTGATAGCGCTTTCATTCACCGAGGCGATCCCTTCGATTACTTCTCCATCACTCGGAATAAAATCCCCTGCCTCAACTAAGACTATATCCCCGACTTGCAAATCTTCTGATTTAACTAAAGTAAATTTGGATTCTTTATCGGCTTTTGCGAGTTTCTTTGCTTCAATATCACGTCTTGCTTTACGTAAAGCTTGGGCTTGTGCTTTCCCCCGCCCTTCTGCCATGGCTTCAGCAAAATTGGCAAACAAAACGGTAAACCAAAGACCAATCGCTATAGATAAAATAAAATTTGCTGGCGCCTCACCCCTACCATGCAACGCCTGAATAAATAAACCTGTGGTTAGTAGTGAACCTACGTAGACCGTAAACATCACTGGGTTACGAATTTGATGCAAAGGTGATAATTTTAATATTGCATCCCGTATCGCATATTTAACAATACTCAGATCCCACAAAGAAATTTTAGTGGCCATACTGCCCCCATAACATCAGTTGTTCTACGATAGGCCCTAAAGCAAGCGCTGGGAAAAAAGATAATGCCGCGATAATTAGTGTGACCGCAATCAATAAAATAATAAAAAGAAAAGTATGGGTTGAAAGCGTTCCTACCGTTCCTGGAATTATTTTTTTGCGTGCGAGTGATCCCGCAATCGCTAGCACCGGTATAGCCATCCAAAAACGCAGCATCACCATTTCAAGACCACCGGCAATATTATAAAGTGGTGTATTGGCATTTAAGCCCGCAAATGCACTGCCGTTATTATTCCCCATCGAAGTAAAAGCATAGAGAATTTCAGAAAAACCATGCGCCCCTGGATTTGCCAGTGAATCTATCCCTAAATGCGTCACAGAACCTATGGCAGACAATAACAAAGCCATCAACGGCATTAATAAGACAGCGACAGAGGCCATTTTCATTTCGTAAGGTTCAATTTTCTTCCCTAAATATTCAGGCGTTCTTCCAACCATGAGTCCCGCCACAAAAACCGCAATAATCACTAGCATTAACATGCCATATAAACCGCAACCTACCCCACCAAAGACCACCTCACCCAAATGCATTAGCCATAGGGGCATCATACCGCCTATTGGAGTAAAAGAATCATGCATCGCATTCACAGACCCGTTCGATGTGCCTGTCGTTGCCGTTGACCAAAGCGCAGAATTAACAATCCCAAAACGCACTTCCTTGCCTTCCATATTGCCACCGGTAGACATATTATGCTGCGGTTTCGCTTCAACACCCATCTTGGTCAACGCAGGATTACCATATTGTTCAGCGGTAATTGTCATCACCGTCACAGGAATAAACATAAGATACATAGCCAATAAAATAGCCCAGCCTTGGCGCCTATCTTTAACCATCACCCCAAAGGTATAACAAAGTGCTGCAGGAATTAATAAAATCGCCAGCATTTCTAAAAAATTAGTCACAATATTGGGGTTTTCAAAAGGATGAGCAGAATTGGTATTAAAAAATCCGCCTCCATTCGTGCCTAACTGTTTAATAGCCACTTGCGATGCCACAGGCCCCATCGGGATTACTTGTTCTTTGACAAAACCTGCTGTGACATAAGGTTTATAATTTTGAATAACACCTTGTGAACTAAGCCCTAATGCCAAAATTAAAGAAAGCGGCAATAAAATATAAAGAATTCCCCGAACCGTATCGACCCAAAAATTCCCCAGTTTTGCTGTTTCATGTCGTGCTATACCACGAATTAACGCCATCAGAAGAGACATACCCGTTGCAGCTGAAAGAAAATTCTGGACTGTTAGCCCTAAGGATTGCGTTAAATAACTTAAACTATTTTCCCCACCATAAGCTTGCCAATCCGAATTAGTAATAAAACTTCCCGCGGTATTAAACGAAAGCGCAGGAGTAACAGCTGAAAAACTTTGAGGATTTAAAGGCAGATAAAATTGCAATCGTTGCAGCGCATACAAAAACAACATCCCTAATAAATTAAACACCAGCATCGCGGATAAATATTTTTTCCAACCCATTTCCCTATCAGTGTGCACCCCAGAGAGCTTATAAATTAAACGCTCAAAGGGCCCCAACACAAAATCCAAACCACAACGCTTCCCTTCATAAACCCGCGCCATATACCAACCCAAAGGCTGCACCAAAGCCAGCAAGACCAAGAGATAAATCGCCACCTGCCACATTCCATTTTCGGTCATCTAAAATAATTCCGGTTTAAATAATACGACGACTAAATAGACAAATAACCCAAAAGTAATAATCCCACTAATCCAATAAAGGGTCATTTTTCACTCCCTGACAAAGAATCAAAAAATCGGATTAGCCCGAAGCAGGCTAAGAAAAAAAGAAGCGTAAGAACTATATAGAGAATATCTTCCATGATTATGATTCCTACCGTATAGGTATACTGAATTTATAATAATGTCTCACTGAAGTCTAGGCATTATCATGCCCGAGGCCTTACCGGTGAAGGGGCTAGCTCTGGATGACAATATTTAACTATGAGCGCTTCATGAGACTTCGCAATTCCTCGCAAAGTGGACCATGTTTGCCATAAGGCACTATATTCTTCTTTGGTAAGCCTTGCTTTAGCGTCTGGAGCCCCCATCAAGGCAGCCACCAATTTATCCACCGCACCAAATTTATGGTCTTTTGCCATCGAAAACAATGTACAACAACCAGCGGGTAAATATTGCGCGCCCCTCTCCCCGCCTCTACCCAATTTATAAGCACTCAATAATCTAACTAAAGTAGCTTTCTCTACCGCATCTTCATCAACCAGGACAATAGGTGGCGCTGCTGCAGAGGAAGAGGAAGAGGAGGAGGAAGAAGAAACCACAGGCCGTGACACTTCTTTCTGCTCAGAAACTTTTACAGCAACTGGCGGCCTAGCACGCTCAGCAAGAATCAATCGATCGGTTGAATTATCAAAAGCAACAACTTCTTTCAATGCATCATAAATCTGCCAAATTTCTGGGTTATCTGCATAATGGCATAAAACAAGCTCGATCCGAGATTTCATTTCTGCATCGCGCGCCAATAAAGAAAAATTTCTAATGAGCTCATCCAAAGATAAATTTTTAGGGATAAAATCAAATAACTCATGCAAAGTGTCACGGTAATTTGGCATTAATTTATCAAACATTTGCAGGTCATTAATAAACCGCTGATAAGTTGGAGGTAACTGCGTAAGCGGATTTACTACCATAGTTGATGATAACTTAGCTCCGACCAACCTTGCTGCACTTAAATTCGAACGATTAAGTGTAGCCCCCGTAAAATCAGCATATCCAAAATCAGTATTCGCATCTGTCTGCATACCACTCATATTGGCTCGACAAAATTTAGCTTTATAAGCTTGAGCTCCCTGAAATTGAGTATTTATCATTTCTGAAGCAGAGAAATCACTATGCTGTAGTAGTGCTCGTTTAAAACTACCTCCATCAAATGTGGTTTGAATGGCTACGAAGTGTCTTAAATTAGCATCTTCTAAATTAGCATGAGAAAAATTTAAATTTCTTTGTTGCAAATTATAAGAGTGCAATTCTAATTGCTTGAATAAATCCCACCGGCCTAACCTT
>Ga0207134_1026_pt1 | contig 49922 bp, 38 predicted proteins | sample Alteio_BWMinHeat_12_FD_153527 | JGI IMG/M metagenome (GOLD analysis project Ga0207134, IMG submission 153527) | Enriched cells from forest soil in Barre Woods Harvard Forest LTER site, Petersham, Massachusetts, United States -... | ecosystem: Environmental > Terrestrial > Soil > Temperate forest >... | reverse complement strand
ATACCGGTTCGCCGGCCCGCTCCTCGAAGACCGTGCGAAGCGCGTCGCTCGAGTTCACGAGGGTTTGAAAAGCGCGTTGGAGATGTTTCATGTCAACGGGACCCTGAATCGTCCAGATTCCGCCGACCTGATAGGCAAGCGTGTCCGGATACACTTTTTGAGCGACCCAAACTTGGAGCTGGTTGCGGGTCAGGCACGGCTCAACAGTATTCGTATCGGGCGCTCGCGACTGATCGAGACAGTCACGCACCAATTCGCCCAGCTTGTGAACATGCGGCTCATCAAAGAGGGAATCGTGGTTTCCGGGAGTGTTCAGAATGGTCAGCCGTCCTGGGTTGAGCTCTTCCCATCCCAAGCTCCGGTCGAGGGAAAAGAGGCCCTGTTTGTGAACGCGGAAAAGGGTTGCCCGCCCGGGGTAGGGTTTCGGACGGTACATGAGCGCCGCCTTCCAGTGTGTTTCGGCATACTTGCGAAACTCCTGTGGGTACTCCTCGAAGTTCATCACTTCATCGAGCTCGGGAAACGAGGCTCCATCCATTCCGGCAATTCTCCGTCGCAGGGTAAGTAGTTTTCTTTTTACTCGCATCCAGAAAGATGATGGTCCCTCTTCGAAGATATTTTTGATCCAGTAGTAGATGTTCTGGGCGAACAGCTTCATGGTGCGGAGGTTCCACTCGTAGTAACCGGGGTGAGAGGACTGAGCCCACGCCTCCATCAGTCCGAGAAATGCCACTTCCTCGCCGCTCGCCTTGAGTTGTTGCGCCATCTCGAATGCCACGTTGCCTCCGAAGCAGTACCCGGTCAGATGATAAGGGCCCGAGGGCTGGACGGTCTTGAGAACCTGGACGTAATGCTTCGCCATGCTCTCGATGGTCGTGAAAGGCTCGGCGGGTGCCTGGATGCCAAAGGAAGGCTGGTCATCGCCGAGGAGCTCGGCCACCTGTTTGTACCGGAAAAGTCCGCCTCCGCCGCCTCCTCCCAGTGTGTGGATCCAGAAAATCGGTGGCTTCGTTCCCTTGGGTTGAAGGGGAACCAGGAGTGAATCAGCGTCCTGGTGCTCTCCTTTTTCAAGAACGGTGGCGAGCTGTTGGATGGTGGGGGCCTTGAAGAGTGCGGTGAGGGGCAGATAGCGGTTGAGCGATTTTTTGAGTCGTGAAAAAACCTGCACTGCCATGAGCGAATGGCCGCCGAGCTCGAAGAAGTTGTCTTTGATGCCAATTCGCGAAAGACCGAGCACCTCGCACCAGATTTCTGCAAGCTTCGACTCGATTTCGTTGCGCGGAGCGATAAAGGCGGTCTGACTCTCGGGTGTCTGGGAAGTTGGCGAAGGGAGGGCCTTGCGGTCGACCTTGCCGTTGGGCGTCAGCGGGAAGGCGTCCATCAGGACAAATGCCGATGGGACCATGAAGTCGGGAAAATGCTCTTTCAAGTACTCACGGAAGATCATTGTGTCGGGCACTTTCCCATTCGCGGGCACGATATAGGCGACGAGCCGTTTGTTGCCGAACGAGTCTTTGGCGGCGATCACGAGGTTTTCGCGGACGGCGGGATGACGTCCGAGGACGTTTTCGATCTCGCCGGGCTCAACACGGAAACCGCGGATCTTGATCTGGCCGTCGATGCGTCCGAGGAACTCAATCCGGCCGTCGGGGAGGTATCGCGCCAGATCGCCGGTCTTGTAGAGCCTCGGTGAGCGCTCCGGATCGATGGGATTGAGGATGAACTTCTCTTCAGTGACATCAGGCGAGTTGAGATAGCCGCGCGCGAGGCCGTCACCCCCGACATGCAATTCTCCGGGGACGCCGACGGGGACAGGGTTCAGATTCCGGTCGAGGATGTAGACCTGTGTGTTGGAGATCGGCCGGCCGATCGGAATGGAGAGGTCGAGTTCCTCGATGGAGCTCATCGGATGACAGGTGGTGAAGGTGGTGCATTCGGTTGGACCATAGCCGTTGATGAGCCGGATGCCCTTGAGATTTTCGAGGACTTTTTTGCAGTGTGGCACCGAAAGGACGTCGCCGCCGGCCAGGAGCTGGCGGACGGGGCGGAGTACCTCAACATTTTCCTCCACGATCTGATGGAACAAGCCGGCCGTCAGCCAGAGGATGGTGACGCGGTGTTTTTCAAGGACCCTCTGGAGGTCTTCGAGCGATGCGAGTTGGTCGTGATAGAGCACGAGTTTCGCCCCATTGAGCAGGGCGCCCCAGATTTCGAATGTGGAAGCGTCGAACGCAATGGCGGCAAATTGAAGGAAGACGTCATCGGAGCTGATGTCGATGTAGTTGGTGTTGCGGACGAGGCGCGCAATGCCGCGGTGCGGGACGCAGACGCCTTTGGGTGTTCCGGTGGAACCGGAAGTGTACATGACGTAGGCGAGATGATCGGACTTGGCGATGCTGTGAGGTCTCTCGCTGCTGGAACGCGAAAGCTCATCGGATTCCTCATCGAGGAAAAGCATGCAGGCATTGTGGCGGGGAAGCGAAGAGAGAAGCCGGCGCTGGGTGATCAAGACCTTGGTGTTAGTGTCGGTGATGAAATACTGGAGGCGGTCCTTGGGGTAGCGGACATCGAGGGGAACGTAGGCGCCCCCCGCTTTGAGGATGCCCAGCATCGCCACGATCATCTCGATCGATCGCTCCATGCAGAAACCGACAAAAATGTCTGGGCCCACGCCGAGATCGCGCAGGCGGTTGGCCAGCCGGTTGGCCTGCTGATCGAGCTCGCGGTAGGTGATCTGTCGGGCATCGATCGCGACAGCAACCGCATCCGGCGTCCGATCGGCCTGTTCTTCGAAGATTTCGTGCACGCATTTTTGACGCGGATACAAGGTATCGGTTTCATTCCAAGAGACGAGGAGCTGTCGGCGCTCAGTCTCGGTGAAAAGCTCGAGCTTGGAGATCGGTAGGCTGGGGTTGTTTACGATTGACCGGGTAAGCGTCTGAAAGTGGCCCGCCATGCGGACGATCGTTGAAGCGTCGAAGATGTCAGTGTTGTACTCGAAAATCGCCCTCAGGCCTTCCGGTGTATCATGCATGAAAAGCGTCAGGTCAAACGGCGAGCTACGTCCGTGAAGGTTTTCAACCGAAATCGAAAGCCCTGGCAGCTGGTGCGTGTAATACTGTTGGTTCTGGAAAACGTACATGACCTGGAACAACGGATTGAGGCTCGGGTCGCGCTCCGGATTAACGGCCTCGACGACTTTATCGAAGGGCAGCTCCTGGTTGGCGAAGGCCTCGAGCGCCGTGTTTTTGACGTGTTTGAGCGCTTCGTGAAACCCGGGGTCTTCAGAGAAGTTGGAGCGAAGAACGAGGCTGTTGACGAAGAACCCGATCAGCCCTTCTGTCTCGACGCAATTGCGGTTGCTGAATGGCGAGCCGACGACGATGTCGTCCTGGTTGGTGTAGCGGTGCAGCAATGTCTGAAAGACCGCCAGGAAAAACATGTGTAGTGTCACCCCTTCCTTTTGCGCGAGGGCCTTGACGGCTGCGCCGAGTTCCTGGGGTAGAAGGATGGAATGCTGGGCGCCATTGAAGGATTGTGTTGATGGTCGCGGCCGGTCCAAGGGTAGTTGGAGCACTGGGAGACGCGCGAGCTGTTTCTTCCAGTAGGACATCTGATCTTTAATGGTTTCACCCTGAAGCCATTGACGCTGCCACGCCGCATAGTCGCCGTATTGGATGGGCAGCTCGGGAAGAGGCGAGGGCTTATTTTCGCAGAAGGCTTCGTACAGTGCGAAGAGCTCGCGATGAAAAATGTCGAGCGACCATCCGTCCGAAATAATGTGGTGCATATTGACAAAAAGCAGATGGTTCTGCTCGCCGAGGCGGAGGAGTTCCGCCTTGATCAGGGGGCCGGAGGCCAGGTCAAAATCCCAATGGATGTGTCCGTCCATTCGGCGGCGGATCTGAATGTCCTGTTCGACACCCGAATATTTCTGCAGATCGATGATCGGCAGATCGAAGTGGATCGAGGGGGCGACGACGACTTTCGGCTGGCCGTCGTCAGCGTGGAACGACGTGCGCAATACCTGGTGGCGGCGGATGATTTCCTTAAGGCTTTGCCGCAGTGCCTCGACATTCAGGTATCCTTTGAGCCGAAGCGATTCGGGAATATTGTAAGCGAACCGTCCTGAATCGAGCTGGTCCAGAAACCAAAGTCTTTGCTGGGCGAACGAGAGTGGAATCGGCTCGCCTTCGGGCTGTGGTACGATGGAAGGCTTGTTCCGGACCGATGGGCTCCAGCCCCGAAGACGCCGGTCCAGAAGTGCCTGCTTGGCCGGCGAAAGTCTCGATGATTTGATTTGGAGTTCCTTGTCCATGGGATTCAGGAATTTACGGGCGTTTCGGCCAGAAGCCGCCGGGTTTCATCTTCAGACATTTTGTCGATTTCTTCAATAAGAAGATCCTCGATCAGTTGTGCCATTTCCGCGATGGTTGGAGCCTCAAAAAGCGCGGGCAGGGAAAGATTAAGGTGAAAGCTCTCGCGGACGCGCGAAAGAATCTGGATGGCCTGAAGCGAATTGCCGCCCAGCTCCAAAAAGTTGTCATGAATGCCGAAGTGATTGATCCTTAGGACTGCCTTCCAGATGGCAGTCAGGATTTCCTCGGTCGGTGTGCGCGGATTTACCCGGTCGCGCTTTTTTGTGGCTTCGATCCGGTCAGGCGCAGGGAGGGCTTTCCGGTCGACTTTGCCGTTTGAACTAAGCGGCAGCGATTCAAGGGGCACATAGAAGTTGGGCACCATGTATTCGGGCAGGCGGTCCTTCAGAAAATTGCGCAGACTCTCATTGCTAGGTGCCTCCGCGGAAAGACCGACCAAATAGGCTACAAGCCGCTTATGTCCGGCACCGTCATCATGGGCCGTCACCAGCGCCTCTCGGATGCCCGGATGCTGGGAGAGCACCGCTTCGATTTCACCGAGTTCGATCCGAAATCCTGAAATTTTGACCTGGAAATCTTCCCGGCCAAGGAATTCGATGTTGCCGTCAGGCCAGTAGCGGCCCAAGTCACCCGTGCGGTAAAGTCTCTCACCGGTGGAAGGATGGGTGATGAAGCTCGCGTCTGTTTTTTTCTGGTCTCTCCAGTAGCCTTTGGCCAGTCCGACGCCGCCGATGAAAAGTTGACCCGGAACCCAGATGGGGCACGGTCGCAGACGCTCGTCGAGCACGTGAAATTGCTGGTTTATCATCGGTTTGCCGTACGGAATGCTTTTCCAATCGGGCGAGACTTCTTTGATCGGAAATAGAATCGACCAGATTGATGCTTCAGTGACGCCGCCGAGACTGATTATCTCGATTCCCGGCCGAAGCTTTCGGATTCGATCCGGAAGATTCACTGGAATCCAGTCGCCGCCCATCATGATCGTCCGAAGTGAGTTCGGAAGCCGCAGCGAGCGGCTCTCGGCGAATGCGGTTGCCATTTCCATCAGGGCGGGAACGGAGTTCCAAAGCGTGATCTTTTCCTCTTCAATCCATCGAAGCCACCGTTCCGGATCGCGTTTGGCGCCGCTCTCTGGCATAACGACGGCTCCGCCGGCTGCGAGCAGGCCGAAAATGTCATACACTGAAAGATCAAAGTTCAGGGCCGAAAGGGCCAGGACCCGGTCATTGGGGCCAATGCCAAACCGTTCGTTGATGTCGACGATCGTGTTGAGCGCACCGCGGTGGTCGATAACGACGCCTTTAGGCAGACCGGTCGAACCGGAGGTGAAGATGACATATGCAATATCCTCGGGACCCTGAACGGGATCGAGCGGCTCAGCCTTCATCTTTTCAAGTCCTACATCATCCACCACAATGCGCTTGATATGGTCAGGCCATTTGAGTTTCGGTTCAATCCATGGTTGAGTTAATAGTATTTGTACTTGTCCATGTTCCAGGAGATGATGAAGTCTTTCCTGGGGGAGATTGGCGTCGACGGGAAGGTAGGCCGCTCCCGACTCTAAAATTCCAAGAACCGCAGCTGCCTGCTCCCAGCCTTTCTCCATGACAACGGCGACGAGTGTATTGGGAATGGCTCCTGCTTCGCGAATTCTCCTCGCCAAAGTATTGGAGAGTCGGTGAAGTTCATCGTAAGTAAATCTGCGTCTTTCGGAGATCAATGCCGTATCCCCCGGCCTCTGATGCGTCTGACGGAGGAAGCCGTCGTGCAGGAGTCCATTGGGGACGGGCCGTTGCGTGCGGTTGGCTTGCGCGCGGATCTGAAGATGGGAATCCGGAAGGAGGTTGAACTCGGTTTGCTCCCACGCCTCCGCATCGCGGGAAAGACGGTCCAAGAGCCGGCCGAAGGTCGCAAACATTTCATCGAGCATGCCTTCGGGAAACAGCTCGTCGATCGAATCCCATTCGATGCAAAGACCGTTCGGATCCTCCTTGATGGTTTGGTCAAGCCATACCTGCGGCGTCTGATACAGATCGTAAACAATTTTTCCAAAAACATCCCAGCCGACTGAGTTCTGATCGATATCACCGAGATTTACGACACTTGTAAAAACAATGGGCATGTTGACGCGGCTGCCGCGTAACTGGGTGAGACGGCGAAGAACCTGTAGGCCGTTAAAATATCCGTGGTCGAGATCATCCCAAAGTTGTTCCTGGATTTTGCGCGCATGGACCATGAACTTTTCCGGCTTGGTAAAATCCACCGCCAGCATGGTCAGGGAGGTAAAGTCGCCGACGATATTATTGATCTGGGGATCCAGCGGAAGACGGTTGAACAATGTCAGGTTCACCGTGAAACGGGGAGATTTGCTCCAGATCGCCAGCACTTCGGCATAAGCCGCGAACAGCGCGGCGGAAGGTGAGACGCCGGATTTTCCCGCCAACCGTTTGAACCGCTGCCACGATTCAATGTCAAGACGTTGGGTGCGACGCGAAAATCGCGGGTACGTGATTGAACCGGGATTTTTCGCGAGGGGGAGATCCGGAGCAGGCGGAAGGTTTTCGAGTCGTTTCTCCCAATATTCGGCTGATTTGCGATAGAGATCTATTTGCTTGATCGAAGTCTCCGCAAGAATGTAATCGCGGAAAGAAAGCTTGAGTTGCGGAAGGGATGGGCTCGACAAATGATACAGTTGATGCAATTCGCGGGCGATAATTTGCAGGCTGAGCGCATCTGTAATCAAAGCATCGATGCTCAGGTGGAGCCTCGAACGCCGCTCATCGAATCGGGTGACTCGGAGTTCAAAAAGAGGCCAGCGGTCCACCGGCAAGACCTGGTGAGCGAGTTTCTCGCGCACCTCGAGGAGCTTTTTTTCCACTTTTGCGGGATCTTCTCGATGCAAGTCCAGCTTCTCAATCCGATAAGGCGGGACTGATTCCAGAATTTTTTGCGTGCCGTCGGCCAAAACAACAGCGCGAAGCATTTCATGGCGATTGATCAACGTCTGAAACGCCTTTTCAAATCGAGGCAGATCCAAATTCTCGATGTCAATTTCCCGGTAGAGATGGCAGGCGACGTTGCCCAATTCGAATGATTCGCCCCGGCCGATCCAATAGGCCATTTGGACGTCGGTGAGGGGAAACGGCTCGTGACGCCGCGCCGGATCGGCCTGAACCTGCGGCAATGGCGTGGGGAGTTTGTTTTGCTGCGCCTCCTTGGAGAGGTAAGAGGTGAGAAGTTCGACTGTCGGACATTCAAAAAGGACGCGCAAAGGCAGTTCAATTTCGAAAACTTCGCGTATGCGAAAGGCGAGCATGGTTGCGAGCAGGGAATGACCGCCCAGTTCAAAAAAATTGTCGTGCGTACCGACACTTTTCAGGCTCAGCACTTCACACCAGATTTGGCAAAGTTTTGTCTCGGTTGGATTTTGCGGGGAGACGGGTTTGGGTGTAGTTTGAACCGAAGCGGTTTCGATCATCTGCCCAAGTGCATCGCGATTTAACTTGCCGTTGGGTGTGAAGGGTAAAGCCGGAACCGCAATGAGCGTCGAAGGAATCATGAAATCGGGGAGGAGCTCCTTCAAAAAGTAGCGCAGTTCGGCAGCGCTTGGCGGCATCGGCTGCCGCGACACAAAACAGGCAGCAAGGATCTTTTCTTTCGAAAACGAGGAAAATTTCGGGATTTCCCGGGCGATCACTGCGCAATCCGACACGGCGGGGTGTTTTTCAAGGGCGGTCTCCACTTCACTCAATTCCACGCGAAACCCGCGAATTTTGACTTGGGTATCTGCGCGGCCGATAAAATCGATCGATCCGTCCTCCCGATAACGGCCCAAGTCACCGGTGCGATAAAGACGGTCAGCGGCATCATTGGAAAACGGGTTAGGAATAAACCGCTCCCGGTCCAGGTTGGAATCGTCGAGGTACCCTCGGCTCAAGTACGGGGTGCGCACGTAGATTTCACCCGTTTGACCCACGCTGGCTTGAGAGCAGTTTTTATCCAGAACGAGCAATTGCACACCCTCAATACCGCTGCCGATCGGATTATTTTCGTCCCCATCGCCTGGAAGGCGGCTTACGTCGTTGCGCAGAACGTAATAGCTCATCGCTTGCGGCGTTTCCGTTGTGCCATAGAAATTGACGCAAACCGCGGCGGGTGCCAGATCGCGCATGAATTGAACGTCGCGCGTTTTCAATACATCCCCTCCGAAGAATGCATAGCGAAGCGAGTGAAGTTTTTTCCGTGGATTGGAATCGTGCTCTCCCAATGCCAGCAAGCGCCCCATCGTAGGCGTGAGGTGCAGGACTGTAATTTTTTGTTTTTCCATCCACAAGGCCAACTGTCCGGGAATTTCGATGTCATCACGGTTGGGAATGCAAATTGCCGCTCCGAGATAAAGGGGGGTAAAAATGTCGCGCAGAAGAGGATCGTGTGACAGACCGGACAACATGGAGAAGCGGTCGTTTTCAGTCAGCTCAAATGTCTGCGCTTGCCAGCCGATAAAGTGAGGCAATGGCCGGTGGGTGCCCATGATGCCGCGAGGTTTTCCTGTCGATCCCGAAGTGAAAGCGACATAAGCAAGGCCGTCAGGGTCGATGGTCACACGAGGCAATCGAGCGGGATATTTTTTCAAGGTCGCGATCCCATGCAACGCGTCGTTTCCTAGCAGGCTCAATTTGCATCGGCACTCGGGCGCTTTCGCGAGCTGCTCGAGAGCGTCAGGCAGCTTGCCGCCGTTTCCAACCGATAGCCATGCGCGGCATCTCGCGAGTCGCGCCCGTCTGGCGAGATTGTCTGCGGGGTAAGCACTGTCGAGAATCAAGAAGGCGGCACCTGCTTTGAGCACCCCCAGCAGCGCGGCCACGAGTTCGGCGTTTCGATCCGCATAAATGGCGACGACTTCTTCGGAACACACGCCGTGATCGTGCAAAAAATTCGCGAGCTGGTTGCTCAACGATTCAAGTTCACCGTAGCTCCAGCTTCCCCGGGAGTCGATCACCGCCGCATTTTGTGGACGGCGGAATGCCTGATCGGAGAAGTCTTTGTGGACGGCGTCGCGCCAAAACGATGTCAGTGGGAGAGTTGGATCCGGCAAGGAGGAGAACTGCGTCTCCATGGATTTTTGGAAGAGCATTTTTTTTTTAGTCGAGTCCGGAGTGCCAATCTTCGTCACCATCTTAAACAACGAAGCTTCCAGCCTTCGCCCTCCACACAAACAGCCGCTGAGAACTCCGACGATATGGGGAGATCCTTGACGAACCAGTTCAAAGGTTGTGCCGGATTATTATGGTTCTGAACGATCCTGGCGAGGCTGCCGTGAACACGCGAAACCTCGAAATGATTCAGCGGCAGAGTGAGTCCTTTTCCCAGCGCTTTCACAAACGCCTCTTTGTGTGTCCATGCGCTGAAAAATGCTGTTTGTTTTTCCTCGGGGCTTAGCGATTGAAACACGGCCATCTCATGCGTGCTCAGAAGCAGAGAGGCAACCTGCTCCATGTCGGCGAATGGGCGGACCTCCTCAACGTCGACACCCACGCGACGGTTTCTGGAAAAGGCGTAAATCCCCAGATGTCCTGAATGCGATTGATTAAATTGGATTGGGCCGTGGCGGCTCTGCAACCGCTCGGCGATTTCAGGTTTGCCCGACGGTCCGGTGGTGAACTGGATCTCGTTGGGTTCCAATCCCATGTAGCTTCCGAGTAGATTGCGAAGGAGTCCCTTGCCGATGACGAATCGTCTGCGGTCATGATCGAATCGCAGGTGTTGTGCGCGTGTTCTCTCCGTCAGAGAAAGGTCCCGCAAATATTTCGGCATGGAGTAAATTTCCAACTCAAGATTGGCGAGCACGATGTGGACTTCGTTTTCACGCAAGTCCTTCTCTTTCGGCGCTGCCAGCCATGTGATTTCCTCCGGCTGTGGAATGGCTTTGATGATGGTCGTTGTCATTTTTTTGAGACTTTTAAGGATAGACCAGAAAAGTGCACACGCAACCGGTTTTTAACCAATTTTTTCGTTGCCTTTGACCTCATCGTACAGCATAACGCGTGCAGGTTTTAAGACGCATCCTCTCCCCCCACGCTCTTGCGCGTCCGCAGGCCCTCCGGCAACGGGTTTTGAAGTAGCTAAACCCCAGGATGTTGGAAGCAAGTCCCTCTCGTTTTAGGAAATAGAGTTTTTTGAAAAAAATATTTTTTTGAAAAAAATGGAACAGCGAACGCTTTGCGAGCTCGACTGTTTGAAATGTCTAAAAAGACTAATTGAAGAATATCCCCGTCTAGGACGCCGATGGGGGTGTCAATAAGGAAATCTAATGGAAGGCAACACAAAAAAAGTTGATTTTGAAGAATGTATAGTAAGTCTAATTTTTACAATTTCTGTTGAAAATTTGTAATTTTCATATTTATTATAAGCGTGAACCACTCTACGAAACGACTCAAGACTGTCAGTACCATAACGGGACCACCCTCTCTCGATCGAGCAGGCCACTCGAATTTCTACATGCTCCTCCTGGGCCATCCGACACAGACCTATTCGCGAGCCGGTCGTGTGTCCCGTGTCGATCAGATGACAGTCTGATCATTTCGTAGGGACCCTTAAAAACAGGAGGTGTTGTATGAAAGGGTTCCGAAATATTGCTGTATTGTTTTTGCTGGTGTTTTGCTCGGTTGAATTGGTCCGGGGTCAGTCTCCTGCGCCGATGGACACGGATCCGATCCAAATGCCTCCTATCGGGTCGAACGCCCTTCGTGTGATCACGCCCACATTGGTCGAACTTGTGTTGGTCAATACCAAGGCCCCTGATCCGGCGCAAATCACACAATGGAACTTTGTCGATTCGAGTGGCGTGTTACACCTGCCTGCGGCTTCGGAATTTGTTGTGACCGCAGACGGGCTTCCGATTGCCGTGCAGTCGGTCGGCTTCAAGCGCCGTCCGTACTACGCGCCGATCATCGACTATCCCAAAACGATCAACGACCGCGACCTGCGCGTTATGAACTCGATCTACCTCACGCTTGCGTCGCCTGTCGTCGACAACCAAACGGTGACCGTGACCAACCCCTCCGGCGCGCTCTGGTCTTCGTCCATGACGTTTGTTGACACCGCCGATCCGCTGCGCTGGAGTCCGGCGATTCATGTCAACCAAGTGGGTTACATGCCTGGCAAAGCCAAGGTTGCTATGGTCGGCTACTATCTCGGCAGCATGGGAGAGTTGAATCTCGGTCCCACTGCGTTCCAACTGTTGGACACCAAAACCCAAGCGGTGGTTTATCAGGGCCTGCTTTCCCCGCGGCCTGACGTGGGTTTCTCGCTCAGCCCGCTGCCTTACCAAAACGTGATGCAGGCGGATTTCACGGCGTTCAACACTCCGGGTGAATATGTATTGGAGATTCCGGGGATGGGCGCTTCGTTTCCATTTTTCATCAATGACGGTATCGCAGCGACCAGCGCCCGCGCGTATGCCTTGGGGCTTTACCACCAGCGTTGCGGCTGTGCGCTCGCGATGCCATACACGCGCTTTACGCACGGAGTCTGTCATGCAGCTCCCGCTGAAATTCCGACCGCGAGCCATCCTACATGGCAGTTTATCGCTCAGGTTGGCCAGGGACTGACCCCAACGACCATTCTTTATCCATTTATAAACCAGGGAACTGTGGATGTTTCCCACGGCCATCACGACGCGGGAGATTACAGCAAGTATACCATCAACAGCGCCCAACTGGTCCATCACCTGATCTTCGCAGCCGACGCATTCCCGGGAGTCGCAGATCTCGACAACATGGGAATTCCTGAAAGCGGTGATGGCAAAAGTGACATCCTGCAGGAAGCCAAATGGGAGGCGGATTTTCTTGCGAAGATGCAGGATAGCGACGGCGGATTTTACTTTCTCGTCTATCCGCGCGCCCGCAAGTACGAGAGTGACGTCACGCCTGACCACGGCGACACGCAGGTGGTCTGGCCTAAGCAGACCGCGGTGACCGCGTCCGCAACGGCGGCATTGGCAGAAGCCGCTTCTTCGCCACGTTTCAAACAACAGTTCCCGGCCGAGGCCGCGCTCTATATGCAGAAGGCCCAGCTTGGATGGACGTTCCTCCAAAATGCGATTGCCAAATACGGCAAGGATGGTTCTTACCAGACCGTCACGCATTACGGCGACGTATTCGGGCATAACGATGAATTGGCGTGGGCTGCCTCGGCGATGTACGCAGCGACAGGCGATCCACAATACCAGACACAATTAATGGCATGGTTGCCGGATCCGACAGCTGCAAGCGTGAAGCGCTGGGGTTGGTGGAGACTTTTTGAGGGTTACGGTGGAGCGATCCGCACCTACGCGTTTGCGGCGAGAACCGGAAGACTGAGTGTTTCGCAACTGGATCCCGCCTACCTGGCGAAGTGCGAAAGCGAGGTCAAGGCCGCTGGACAGGATCAACTGGACCGTGCCAACGGCTCGGCTTACGGCACGAGCTTTCCGAACGATAATAAACGTTATATGACAGCAGGTTGGTATTTTTCCGCCGGACAAGCCTTTGATATGGCAGTGGCCTATCAGTTGAATCCAGACCCCGCGTTCATCGATGCGATTGTAAGCAACATGAACTTTGAGTTCGGATGCAACCCGGTAAATATGACCTTTGTCACAGGCACGGGTTGGAAGCATCAGCGAGAGATCGTCAGTCAGTTTGCTCATAACGACATCCACGTATTGCCGCCCTCGGGTCTTCCCACCGGAAACCTGCAGGAAGAATTCATGTACCTGAACACGTATCCCGAGCTCAGGAGCCTTGCATATCCGGCTGATGTGAAGACCGCCGGAGGATACCTCCTTTATGACCGGTGGGCCGACTCATGGAATGTGAACACCGAAGCGGTCGTCGTGGATCAGGCTCGCGGTTTGGGATGCATGGCATTTTTGATGACGCAGACGACACTGAAGGATCAGGGTTGGGTTGCTATTCCCGGCCAGATCACAGGCTTGCCCGCACAAGCGGCTGTTTCGCAGGCTGTCACCGCCTCGGTTCAGGTTCCTGGGATGGATCTGACGAATACCTCGATTGTTTGGGAGGCTGCGGGAATGCAGCCTGCCTTTGGAAAGACCTTTACGATCGCGCCTACGACCGCCGGAAATGAGTGGGTCGAAGCCGAAGTGCTCTGGCCTGACGGCCGGCGGGCGTTCGCCCAGGCTTCGTATCAGGTCGGTGGCACTGCCCCATCGGTTCCGACAGTCACGGTTGCCGCGACCGATCCGAATGCTTCGAAGGTCAGTTTGCACAATGGGATATTTACGTTCACGCGCACGGGCGCCACGACCGCTGCGCTGACGGTGAATTACTCCGTCTCTGGCACAGCAGCTGGCGGCACGGACTACAATGCCCTGTCGGGATCGGTGACGATTCCTACGGGTGCCTCTTCCGCGCCGGTAATAGTGACGCCGATCGCCGATGCGGGGGGAGCTACGAAGACTGTCATTGTCGGGATCAGTTCCAACGCCGCCTATCAGATGGGAAGTCCCAATAACGCGACGGTGAACATCGCCGATTCACCACCACCACCGACGCAACCCGTGGTTTCGCTCGCTTGCACGGGTTCGACTTGTTCGCAGGGCGGCAACATGGGTTCGGTGATGTTGAGCCGCACGGGCAGCACCGCGTCATCTTTGGCGGTAAATTACGGAATTGGTGGAACGGCTGTTTATGGTGCCGATTACACGCTCTCCGGATCGGCGACGATTCCGGCGGGAGCAACCTCGAGCACGGTGATGGTTATTCCGAACAACAATGCTGTCATTACGACGCCTAAAACCGTTGTCTGCTCCATCAAAGCTGGTTCCAGCTACCAGATGGGCAGTTCGACGAGCGCCACGGTGAACCTCATCCCCGCAGCGACCTCGACGCCGACGGTGTCGATCGCTGCGACCAATCCGAATGCTTCCAATTCCGGACCAACGAATGGTGCCTTCACAATCACTCGCGGCGGCAGCACATCGGCTGCGCTGGCGGTGAATTACTCCGTCTCTGGCACAGCAATCGGTGGCACAGACTACAATGCCCTGTCGGGGTCGGTGACGATTCCTGCGGGCGCCTCCTCGGCGCCGGTAATAGTGACACCGATCGCCAATGCGGGGATTGGAGGTACGAAGACTGTCATTGTCAATCTTGCGGCGAGTGCCGCTTACCAGATCAGCTCGCCGTCCAGCGCGACGGTGAATATCGCCAACGCAGGGGCTGTTCTGCCGACGGTGAATGTTTCCGCCACTGCAAATGCGGTGGGAACGACTCATACCAACGGCCAATTCGCGATCACGCGAAGTGGAAGCACATCTTCCGCTCTCACCGTTAGATACTCAATGAGCGGCACGGCAATCAATGGAGTTAACTACGATATGCTCTCGGGCGCAGTGACGATCCCGGCGGGTACCGCCGCGGTGAACGTTATTGTGATTCCGATTCAGAATGGCGTGAAGCATCTGCCGGAAACAGCGGTGATGACAATCTCGCCAAACGCTGCCTACACGGTTGGTGGTATGAGCAGCGACACAGTCACCGTCAGCTACTGAGTTCAAAGGAGTCCGGGTCATGCTGAATTTAAAACGGGTCCCTCCCGGCTGGGGGGCCCGTTTTTTTGTGGTGTAAAATGAGTTGTGGGCTGCTTGCGCTCTTGTGGTAGGGTCTGCGGATGCGATTCAGAGGTGGACTCATTCTATTGATAGTGTGCGCGTCGGCTTTGTCGGCGGCTCCCGTCACGCCAGAGGCCGGCAATCCGCTGGCCCTCCAGGAGATCGGTCAGCACTCGCTGAAAATCCTGAGTCCCACGGTCCTGGAGTTAACGCTGGTCACGGGCCAGCAAAAGTCCGCTGAGTCCTCTCACAAGGGCGGCTTCTTTTCGTCGCTGTTTGGGGGTGGTGGTGGAGGAGGGTCCACCGATCTGCAGGAATGGAATTTTGACGACGAAGGCAAAATTCCTGGGCCAGCTTCCTTCCAGGTCAGCGCCGGCGGCAAAACGATTTCTGTCCAGAGGGTCGGTTTCCGGCGGCGCGTGCTCTATGCGCCGATAAAAAAATTCGACTTGAGGGTCGGCAACTCGCTGTTGCTCGAACTTGCCGGCCCGATTCCGTCCGGTGCGCAGGTGACGGTGACCAATCCTGACCAAAAAATCTGGAAACCCGTGCGTGAGTTCAAAGCGACGATGGAGGAGGGGCGATGGAGTCCTGCCATTCACGTCAATCAGATGGGATACGCGCCAGGTCTTCCGAAGAGCGCGATGATCGGCTACTATCTGGGAAGCCTCGGCGAAATGTCGCTTCCCTCCGAGGCCGGCTTTGATCTGGTGGACGCATCGACGGGCAAAGCTGTTTTTCACGGCAAACTGCCGCGCCGTCCGGATTCCGGCTATACTTTTACCTGCTATCAGGAGGTGTGCGAAGCCGATTTTTCGGAGTTCAAGACGCCGGGGACGTACTTCGTATCCGTGCCCGGACTCGGGCGATCATTTCCGTTTGTGATCGACGACGGCATTCCGGCCGCCTTCGCGCGCGCCTATGCGCTCGGTTTTTATCACCAACGATGCGGCGGAGAGGATGCCATGCCATTCACGCGGTTTACGCACAAGGCCTGCCACATGGCACCCGCGGCGATTCCAACGATGCAATTCAAAACAGTGAATTATTTTCTCAGCAAACTGGCGGAGGAAAACAAGGACCAGCGCGCTCCTCCGCTGAAGGATGTCGATTCGAGCCTGTTTCCATTCGTCAACCAGGGGACAGTCGATGTTTCGGGCGGGCACCATGACGCGGGCGATTACAGCAAGTACACGATCAACAGCGCCCAACTGATCCACTTTCTGGTGTTCGCCGCGGATGCTTTTCCGGGCGTTGTGGAGCTCGACAACCTTGGCATTCCCGAGAGTGGTGATGGCAAGAGCGACATTTTGCAGGAAGCCAAATGGGAGGCCGATTTTTTGGCGAAGATGCAGGATGCGGACGGTGGTTTTTATTTCCTGGTCTATCCGCGTGAGCGCAAATACGAGAACGATGTCCTGCCCGACCATGGCGATCCGCAGCTCGTCGCGCCCAAAAACACATCGGCCACTGCGGCCGCCGTCGCCGCCCTGGCCCAAGCGGCAACCTCGCCTGCGTTTAAAAAGCAGTTTCCCGCCGAGTCGGCCCTCTATTTGGAGAAGGCGAAAAAAGGATGGGCGTTTCTCGAAAAGGGGTGGGCCAAATATGGCAGGGACCGCTGTTATCAAAAACTGACGCATTACGGCGACGTCTTTGATGATCAGGACGAGATCGCGTGGGCCGCGGTGGAGATCTACCTGGCGACGGGCGATGAGAAGGTTCATCAGAAACTTGTCGAGGAGTTCAACCCCTCGGACAAGAAAACCTGGCGCTGGGGCTGGTGGAGCCTTTTCGAGGGCTTCGGTTGTGCCGCCCGAAGCTACGGCTTTGCCGAAAAGACCGGTCGGGTGCCGCCCGGCAAGCTCAACCCCGCGCTGCTCAATGCCTGCAATGTGGAACTTCTCGCGCGCGCCCACGATTGCGCGAGGGACGAGCGCAACAGCGCCTACGGTGTCAGCTTTCCTACGCCTTCGAAGCGATTCAAGAACGGTGGGTGGTTTTTCCCAAATGACTTTGGGTTCGACATTACGGTCGGATACCAACTGGACCCAAGGCCGGAATTTGTGGAAGCGGTGATCAATAATCTTAATTACGAAGCGGGTTGCAATCCGGTGAACGTGACGTTCCTCACCGGCATGGGAACAAAACGCCAGCGGGAGATCGTTCACCAATACGCGCAGAACGATGGGCGGGTCCTGCCGCCCTCGGGCATCCCTCTTGGCAGTATTCAGAGTGGCTTTGCCTATGTGGATCCGTACAAAACAATGTTGAAACAATTGAGTTTCCCTTCCGATGACGACCCGAGAAACCCGTACCCTTTTTACGATCGATGGGCCGATACCTTCAACGTCCAGACCGAGTTCACCGTGCAGGATCTCTCGCGCGGGCTGGCGTGCCTCGCCTTTTGGATGGCCCAGAGCCCGATTAAGACGCAGCCATGGAAGTCCGCATTGGCAAAAATCGTGGATGCCGATCATGGTTTTCGATTGGAGGCGGAGGGACTTGATTCAAAGCAGGCTTCTATCGTGTGGGAGGCCGAGGGCCAGGACCCCATGATCGGTCCCATCTTCAAGCCTGCCAAGGGCGCGCGGTGGATCGAGGCCGAAGCTCTTTGGCCTGATGGCCGCCGGGTGTTCGCTCGGCGGGAATTGTAGTGGTCTCCCATTTTATCTCATCGCGTGAAGGGGCGAGGCCTACTTGACACCCTCCGGCCCCTCTTTATAGTTCAGTTTTTCCGATGATCACACGCCGTCTTCAGGGTCTTTACAGTCTCCACTTCGCCATCCAGGCGCTGCTCGTAGTGCTGATGTACTGGGCTTATGCCTCGCTCATCATCGATTTTTACACCGTTGGCGTGTTCGGCCATTACGTCCTCTATTGTTTTCTCATCATCATTGGTTTGGTCGTGCATGATTTTCGCTCCGATCACGACTACCACCTCGGTGTTCTGCACCATGGAAGCCCGGAGGCGTGCCACCGGCTCGCACTCGGCAAGGTTCTTTTCGCGACTTTTTTCATCAGCCTCTACCTTCTTGCCACGCGTGACACCGTCATCTCTCGTTTGTTTCTCTTCAGTTTCTTGCCGCTGATGTACGTCGTGCTTTTCATTTCGGATTGGTGGCTTCCCAAATCGATCGCCAGGAGAATTTTTAAAGGAGTGCACCGGCAGCGGACGCTTCTTGTCGGTTCGATCTTTCGCGCGGCCGGATTCACCGCGTGGCTTCAGCGCAAGGAAGTACTTGGCATCGACTGCATTGGCGTTCTCAGCGACGAGCAGGAAACGCATCAGCTTCTTGAGCGCCACAAGAGTGATCTTCATCGCAAGCTCAAGCAAGGTCAGACCCTTCCCATCCTGGGAGGGACCGAAAACCTTGAGCGCGTCATTCGGGAGCAGGATGTGACGCACGTCATCCTGCTGGAATACCCGATCTTTTCCGATTCAGTCACCAAGATCGTTTATGTCTGCGACAAGCTCGGCGTGAGATTGCTGATGGTCGACAACCTGGAGGAGAAGCTTCTCCATCCGTTGACCTACTTCGAGGATGATGGGATCCGATTCTTTTGCATGCGCGATGAGCCCCTTCAGAGTCCGGCGAATCGGCTGGTCAAGCGAACCATCGACATTGCCGTTTCGCTCCCCGTGGTATTGTTTGTCCTGCCAGCCGCCGCCGCGATCATCTGGCTCTTTCAACGCATTTACTCACCTGGACCCATTTTCTTTTGGCAGGCGCGCGCAGGTCTGGAAAACCTCGAGTTCAAGGTCCTGAAGTTTCGCACGATGCACATCAACAACCCCGATGTCGCGAAGCAGGCGACGCAGGGTGACAGGCGCATTTTCCCGGGAGGCCGCTTTTTTCGAAAGCACAGTTTTGACGAGCTGCCACAGTTTTGGAATGTGCTTCGCGGCGACATGAGCATTGTTGGGCCGCGCCCTCACCTGATTGAGCACAATGAGCGATTTGCCAAGGTCATGAACAGCTATTACATCCGCGCCTTCGTCAAACCCGGCATTTCGGGCATGGCGCAGATCAAAGGCTACCGTGGCGAGACCAAGAAGGATGAGGACTTGATGCACCGCATCCAATGGGATCTCTACTATATCGAGAACTGGTCGCTGGAGTTGGAACTGCGGATAATCTTCAAGACCGTTCAAGTCGTGTTGTTTCCTCACGAGACTGCTTACTGACCGCCCCTTCGTCGTCCATCTGGCGAGATAATGTGACAGCGAGACATTCCTTGTCGGAGGATTGCTCTATCGGCTCCCGTGTCAAAAAAAATTTCCGGTAATTTAGGTTTGACCGCTCCGGCGATCGGTGTGAAAATTTTTGGCACTATTCTGCTGTGAAATTTTTTAACTATTATCTTCAGATGCGCCGACGTTTCAGTTTGTTGCTGAATTCCATGGTTCTTCTTGTCGGTTTTTCATTCACGGTGGACGCGGCCACTGTCGTGTCCTCCTTTCAGGCAGGAGACGGCTCCTGGCAGCTGGGAACCCTGGCGGTTGGCAATCTCGACAACGATCCCCAATTGGAAATCGTCATTCCCTACCGCAATTCCCAGAACCAATGGATGATCGACGCGTTCAAGTTCAATGGAACAAGGCTTCCCGGCTTTCCCTACAATGCCGGCAGTTCCGTCGCGAACGTTTCGCCGACGCTGGTCGACGTGGACGGTGACGGCAAGCCGGAGATATTGTTCACCGTAGGCCCCTCGGTTGTCGCGCTCAAGGCGGATGGTTCCGTCCTCTGGCAGTATCAGGTCAACTACAGCAACTATGTTCCGGATGGGGGTTACCAGGTTGTTCCCGGAACTTTTTACTGGAGTAGCAACGGCCAGCAGATTCCCCGGCTCCCTTCGACCGCCGCCTTTTATTCGGAGGTTTCGCCTCCGATCGTTGCGGATATTGACGGTGACGGAAAGTTTGAAGTCATAACGGCTTGGAAGATCAAGCCGGATACGACCAGCAGTAACCAGGATTTCAACCCTTTCATTAGCAACATTTATGGCGGTGGGCAGTGGGGGACCGTCGGCGAGGACTGGTCGGGCGGGGTATTGGTTCAGGACGCGCTGACAGGTATCCGGAAGTTTGTCTATCACTTCCATCAGCTGGTTGAGTCGGGGCTTGCCGTTGGCAAGGCAGACGACAATCATCCAACGGATGTCTACGTCCTGAACGACAGCGACAGTGTGGTCGCCTTCGACATGACCCAGCCGAACGGGCTTTACGGCAAAGGGATGCTGCACAAGCAATTTGGGAAAAATCAGCGGCTCATGTCGGGAACTTACCAGCTCGGAGTGGACGTCTACGCGGCGGACATTGACGGCGATGGGCGGGACGAGCTGCTGGTGCCTACCCGCGAGATCAGCCCCTTATGGCAGCCGAACGAAACCATCCTCGACGACGATGGGACGATTCTCTGGCGCCAGTGGAAGCAGCCGGTGTCTTATACGAACGTTAATGGGTGGGAAAACAGCGCCTGCATGATTCCGTGCAATCCAGATCATGATAACCATGCGGATGTGCTGAGTTTCTGCCAGTCCTCGAAAATCTATTACCGCTACTGGAATGGCGTTGAGCTGGTGGACCATCCCGGTTGGCCAAAGGACTTTTCCCCTTATCTGCCTACGCCGCCGGTTGTTGGCGACGTTGACGGAGACGGTCAGGAGGAAATCATCATCGGCACCTACCTGCCGGGGAGCAGTCCTTCCAGCGGGAGCCTCTATGTGTACGGTCTTGATGGGACGCTCAAGCAGTCGTTGCCGGTTCCGGGAGGTCTTAAACAAATTCCCTTTCTGGCGGATGTGAACGCCGATGGAATTCTCGATGTCGTCTATCGGTCGATGACAGGCCTGGTTTCGGTGGTCGACTTCGGCCCGGGCAATCCTAACCTGGTCTCGTGGGCGTCGCACCGGGGCAATGCGGCCCGCGACGGGCAACTGACAAAATCCCTCTTTCCGCCGGGCACGCCGCTTGTCACCTCGAAAGTGGCCGCTTACCGCAAGGCGACCCTGACGTGGAAAACGCCTGACGGCTTTTCGGCACAGGGTTTCACCGTGCGGCGTGCAACTTCTCCGCAGGGACCCTTTTCTGACGTTGTTTATCTTCCGGGCTCCACGCTTGCCTATACCGACACCGGCCTTGAAGAGGGTCGGATTTATTTTTATGAAATCCAGGCCACGTACGCAACCGGTCCCGTCCGTTCGTCTCCTGTGAACGTCATTCCCACTTACAACGGGAACCTCATCGTCAACGGCAGCTTCGAGGAGAACAACGACAGCCACTGGGACAAGTGGTACACGGGCGACATTCCGTGGCAGAACATGCATTCATCCACGGTGGCTTTTGAAGGCGACAAGTCCATGGAGATCGACCTTTCGAACTCTGGCAGCAACAGCTCGATCAAACAATTCAACCAGTACGGCATTCCCGACTCGTCGGTTCCCGTCACGCCGGGCAAGTTCTATAGTTTTGGCGCCTATTTTAAGAGCGGAGGGCTGAGTCAAAACTCCGAGCATTGGCTGGAGTGGAATTCAAGCAAGACGGGCACCGATACCAATACCCGGCCGGCATTACCATCCCCCAACTATTACACGCCTCATCTGGTCCTCGGCACCAGCCCCACCAATTGGAGTTACGCCAACCGTGTCTTCCAGATGCCTGCCGGTTTTCCGAACATCGAGCTGCGCCATCGCTTCACCGTTGCGGGGACGGCCACCGGCCCCTTCTACATCGATGATTTATTTTTCCGCGAGATCACGGCGCCCACTGATCCGGCCTGGCAATCGTTGGTTACGCTTCACTCCACCTGGAAATACTTCAATGTCGCAGGGGGCGCCGTTCCGCCCGCCAATTGGTCTGATGCCGGCTTCGACGATTCGGCGTGGCCTGTGGGCACGGCCAAGTTCGGCGCCGGAAGCGGGCCGACGGGTGTTTCCACCCCGTTGCCGCCGCAGCAGCCTAAGTATTATTTTCGAAAGCAGTTCACCGTCAACGGAACTGCCTTTGAAGACTTCCTTCTAGAAGCGACATGCACTGACGATTACGGTGGCACGGTCTACCCGCTCGAAATGTATTTGAACGGAACCAAGCTGGAAACCAGCGGGATTGCTGCGGTCAGCGGCGACGGCAATACCGTGATGTATTACGATTTGACCCCGTTTCTTCCGCTCATCCAAAACGGCACCAACACGATAGCCGTTATCGTTAACAACACCTGGCAGCCCACCTGGGACAATGTGGCCTTCGATGTTGGCCTGAAAGTCATTCCCTCAACTTCAGGCCCTCCGCCTCCGCCTCCACCCCCGCCTCCGACCCTGCCGACCTTATCGGTGGCCGCGACGAATTCAAATGCCTCGGAGACGGGACCGGTCAATGGGACGTTTGCGATCAGCCGCACCGGAAGCACCTCGTCCCCGCTTGCCGTGGCTTACACGATGGGCGGAACGGCAACGAATGGATCGGATTATGTCCTGCTCAGCGGAGCTGCGACGATTCCTGCCGGCTCGTCATCAGTCAATGTCACATTGGTTCCGTTGGCAGACACACCGACCGGGGGGACCCAGACTGCCGTACTAACCCTGTCGGCAAATGCATCGTATCAGATTGGCTCGCCTTCGAGTGCCACCGTGAATATCGCCGATGCCGTCGTCCCGCCAGCGGTTGTCACCATTATCGCTACTGATCCCAATGCATCGGAAAGCACCGGCCATACAGGCACCATCGTCGTCAGCCGCACCGGAAGCACCGCATCCTCACTGACGCTTGCTTACACCGTTGGAGGAACTGCGACCTACGGCGTGGATTACACGGTCAGCGGTTCACCGGCGATTCCTGCCGGAGCAAGCTCGATGAGTGTGACGATCATCCCAAAGAGTGATAACCTGAAGGATGGGGCCAAAACGGCCATCTTCACGGTCATGCCCGGTGCGGGTTACCAGGTGGGATCGGCTTCATCGGCAACAGTCAACATTGCTGGTCCATAATCTCAGGCGATACGCATCGGATTTCTGCGTTGCTCCCTCCGGAGCTCGGTCATGTACCCAAGCCAAGCGTACACCCCCTCATCCTTTATCATCGCGATCTTGTTTCGGCCTAAACCCGCTGCTTCTCGAGCCATTTCTCCAGGTGGGCGAGAGTTTTTCGGCTGACGCAATGCTCCATGCCTTCGGCATCGTCGTCGGCGGTCTTGGCATCGACGCCGATCTCAATCAAAAAATTCCGGAGCAACTTGTGGCGGTGTTTCATCTCGAGGGCGGTTTTGCGTCCGGCCTCAGTCATCGTGATGCCTCGGTATTTTTCATACTTCAGAAATCCATTGCGGGCGAGCTTCTGGATCATTCGGGTGACACTGGAGCCTTTTAAGTTCAAACGCTCCGCAATCTCCACGACCTTCGCATAGCCCTTTGTCTCAATAAGGCCTTCGATTGCCTCTAGGTAGTCCTGTTCGGCGGAGCTGGGTGTGGTGGATGCCATCGGAAAAAATGTAAGCCAGGAAAAAAGTTCTGTAAATGATAAATACAACTTTATTGTATTAAGCTAATAAATATAGCCATTTTATGCCCATAACCTCTTTATTTTAAGGCCTTATCCTTGGAGAGTGTTGTCCGTTGACACCTTTCAAATAAGAGGTATCATATTAAATATTTAGTTACATACAACATTAATGCTTTTATACAACTTGACTTTCGATGTCCATGGCGACTGAAGAATTAAAGAAACCCTCGCCCGATTCAGGATGGAAACAGGCCAGCCTCTTGCCGAGCCTTCGCGAGGTCCACAGCAGCATTCCGGTTCCCAAAGGACTGGGCTTTTGGCGGAAGATGCTGGCATTTTCGGGTCCCGGCTACCTGGTCGCGGTCGGATACATGGATCCCGGAAACTGGGCGACGGACCTCGCGGGCGGGTCGCAATTCGGTTACACGCTGCTGAGCGTCATCATGCTGTCAAACCTGATGGCGATCCTGCTTCAATCGCTTTGCGCTCGCCTTGGGATCGCGACGGGCCGCGACCTGGCACAGGCATGCCGCGACCATTATTCCAGGCCCATCTCGTTCGTCCTCTGGGTCCTTTGCGAGATCGCCATCTGCGCCTGCGACCTGGCGGAAGTGATTGGCTCGGCAATCGCACTCAATCTTTTGTTCAAGATTCCTCTGGTCTGGGGCGTCTGCATCACGGCCGTCGACGTGCTGGCGGTGATGTACCTTCAGAACAAGGGATTCCGTTACATCGAAGCGCTGGTCGTGACGCTGATCGTGACGATCGGCGGATGTTTCGCGGCTGAAATCTTTTTCTCCCGCCCGGATATCGCAGGCGTCTTTGGCGGTTTCGTGCCCAAGTTTGAAGTCATACAAAACGCCGGGATGCTCTACATCGCGATCGGTATTCTTGGTGCGACGGTGATGCCCCACAATCTCTACCTACACTCCTCGATCGTCCAGACCCGCAAGTACGAGCAGACGGACGAAGGGAAGTCTGAGGCGATCAAGTTCGCCACGATCGATTCAACCGTGGCGCTGATGTTCGCACTGTTCATCAACGCCGCCATTTTGATCGTTGCCGCGGCCATTTTTCACAAACAAGGCCAACATGATGTAGCTGAGATCCAGGAAGCCTACAAACTGCTCAGCCCGATGCTTGGCGTGCCGATCGCCAGCATGCTCTTCGCGCTGGCCCTGCTTGCTTCCGGACAAAACTCGACGCTCACCGGCACGCTGGCCGGCCAGATCGTCATGGAAGGCTTTCTCAACATCCGGCTGCGACCGTGGATGAGGAGGCTGATCACGCGGCTCATCGCCATTGTGCCCGCAGTGATTTGCACGTTCCTCTACGGCGAAAGCGGCACGGCGAAACTGCTGATCTTCAGCCAGGTGATCCTCAGCCTTCAGCTTTCGTTCGCGGTCATCCCGTTGATCATTTTCACGACAGACCGGCAAAAGATGGGAAAATTCGCCGCGCCCGGCTGGGTGAAGGTCCTTGCCTGGATCACGGCTGGAATCATTGTTTTACTCAACGTCAAATACCTGCTTGATTTCTCAGGTCTCACCCGATGGATGACGGGCTTATTTCATTAGGATTCGTATGTACAAGAAAATCCTTGTTGCCCTTGAAAACAGCCGCGCCGACGAAAGCATTATCCCGCACGTCGTCGGGTTGGCCGGGCGTCTGCATTCGGAAGTGGTTCTGATCCATGTGGCTGACGGCTGGGTCGCGCGCAACTACGAGCGGCTCAAGCTTGCCGAATCCGAGGAGATGAAGGCCGACCGAAAATATCTCGAAGAGGTCGCTGATAAAATGCGGTCGGGTGGACTGAAGGTTTCTACGCGCCTGGCCCTGGGCGATCCGTCCTCTGAAATCTTGAAGGCCGTCGAAGCCGAAGGTTGTGATCTGATCGCCATGACCGGCCACGGCCACCGTCTCCTGGGCGATCTTTTCTTTGGAAGCACGATCCGCGAAGTGCGCCACCGCGCTTCGGTTCCCGTCCTGATGGTTCGAGCCAGTACCGCCCACTAAGCCTTGTTCGCGGTGGCGGGTTTTTTTGGTTGCTTTAAGTCGGCCCTATTGGAAAGATTTCTCTCATGGAGTCCATCAGTCGCAGGGAAATGTTGAAGAAAATTGGGGTTGGGGCAGCTGCGCTGGCCGCGTTTCCGTTGGTGCAGCCGGTTTTTGGGCTCAAGAAGATCGACGAGACGGCGCCCGCCACCGGTTTTGTCCTGCCGCCACTGCCGTACGCTTTTGATGCGTTGGAGCCTTTCATCGATGCCAAAACGATGGAGATTCATCACGACAAGCATCACGCGGCTTACGTGAAAAATCTGAATGAGGCTTTGAAAGACCAACCGGATTGGCTCAGCCGGCCTGTCTGGGATGTAGTTTCTCACTTGAAGGACGTTCCGGAGAAAATTCGGACGGCAGTGCATAATAACGCCGGTGGCCACGCCAACCATCTCATGTTCTGGGAATCGATGAAAAAGGGCGGGGGCGGAAAGCCCAAGGGGGAACTGGCCAGGGAGATCGACAAAACGTTCAAGGATTTCGACTCCTTCAAAAACCAGTTGTCCGAAACGGCGCTCAAAGTTTTTGGAAGCGGTTGGGCCTGGCTCTCCATCAATCCGACCGGCAAGCTTGAGATTGTTTCCACGCCCAACCAGGACACGCCGCTCATGGACAATGGCCGGCCGGTCCTCGGTCTCGACGTGTGGGAGCACGCCTACTATCTGAAATATCAGAATCGCCGGGTGGAATATATTGCTGCCTGGTGGAACACGGTCAACTGGGACGCGATCGAGCAACGGTACAAGGCCGCGCGAGGGTAGGACAAGTGGTGTGCTGTTTTGACCTTACCGCGTCCTGCTGAAGGCCGTCTTTAATACTAAGCTTTCGTATTTTCTCTTTCTCCACCGAAGCCCGCCTGCCAGTCTGAATTTACATAATGCACAAAATCGGCTAAGGTGGTATACACCGGGCTGATATGAAAAAGCTGTTTTATCTTTGCTTCTGGGCTGGGACGGTCTCGTTCATTCTGGCCGTTCCGGCGCAGGACGGTGGGGGTGCTCACGTCACTTTCCCCTTTTATGTCTTCAAGGATGGCGGGTCCAAGGAGAACCACTACGTTCCCTCCGGTTTCACAGGCGATTACGGCGCACTCAAGATGGACGAGAAGTGCAAAGACAATCCGAAGGCCGGCGAAACTTGCGCCAAATTCACTTACAGCGGCGAGCCGACGCAAGGCCTCAACTGGGCCGGTGTCTTCTTTCAAAACCCCGCCAACAATTGGGGCACCATCGACGGCGGTTACAATGTGACCGGCGCCAAGAAGCTGACTTTCTACGCGCGGGGCGAGAAGGGCGGCGAGGTCGTCGAGTTCAAATTTGGCGGCGTGAGCGGCGCGTATTCCGATTCGGGCGGCGGCACCACCGGCCCGGTGGTTCTCACCAAGGAGTGGAAACAATACGAGATTTCGCTCGAAGACCAGGACTTGTCTTACGTGTTGAGTGGATTTGCCTGGGTTGCCGAGTCAAAGAATTGCGCTGGTGGAATGACTTTCTTCCTCGATGAGGTTGCCTTCGTAAACGATTCGGTGCCAACCCCGGTGAAATAATTTCGATGGCGAGCAATGTTCAAAATGCCGTGGAGCAAACGCTACTCGATGAACTCGAGAGCTATCTCAAGGCCGTGCAACGCTCCAGCGATCCGTCGATCGATCTTCAAGCGCACTTCCGAAAAATCGAACTCCTCTCCAAGTCCCTGCCTCCGGGCACCCATCCCCAGCTCAAGCACTACCTTCAGTCCAAGAGTTACAGAAAGGCCCAACTCTGGCTGTCCGGACGGGGTGCGGAGAACGAGGATGGGAGCTGTAAGAAGTAGCCTTTTGGCTTGAGCACAGGGCCTGATCGGGGCAATCTCTCCGGGCTGAATCAACCCTTTCGAAGAAAAGGCCCACCATGAAATCGATCATCGTTCCACGAATCAGAATCAAACTTCTCCCGCTTCTCAAACTTACCACGGCAATCAGTGCCGCCACCGGATGGGTTCTCGGAGTGCTGAGTCTGATTGCGAGCCTGTTCAACGGTCCCACCGCCGCGAACATCTTCGGGCACCGCTTTTATGGAATTGCCGCCGGTCTCATCAACGTAATCTGGGTGCCTGTGCTTTTTGCTGTCCCTCTCGGGATTCTCACCGTCGCGTCCTATTGGCCTTGCATCTGGTTGCTTCGAGCGATGGGTGGTTTCCAATTGGAGATGCAAACCGAGGAATCCAATAAACAGGGCCGCGCTTCCGAAACGAGAAGAGAAGAACTGCTGGTGCGCTGAAATTCCCTGAGATTCGGGCCCGGAGATCATTTCTGATGCCTTCCTGGGACCCCAACCAGTATCTCAAATTTGCCGACGAGCGGACCCGGCCGGCCGTGGAACTTCTGGCGCGCGTGCCGTTGGAAAATCCGAAACGGATCGTCGATCTTGGGTGTGGGCCGGGAAACAGCACCGCCTTGCTTAAAAAACGCTGGCCCAAGGCGGAAGTCACCGGCATGGACCGATCGGCCGAGATGCTGGCGGCGGCGCGCGAAAAGCTCCCAAAGGTAAAGTGGATCCAAGGCGACATTGTGACGTGGAAACCGGATCGGCCGTTTGATCTGATCTTTTCAAACGCCGCCCTCCAGTGGTTGCCGGATCATTCAAGTTTATTCCCGCGTCTGATGGAACAGTTGGACGAAGGAGGAGTCCTCGCGCTCCAGATGCCATGCAACCAATACTCCCCCGTGCATCAGATCCTTCGCGAGGTCGCGCAGGATGCTGCCTGGAAGCAGGACCTCAAAGCCGCGACCCGGGCCATTCACGTCGAGCCGCCCGCGTTTTACTACAATGCATTGAGGGATGTGGCGTCGCGGATTGATCTTTGGGAAACTGAATACCAGCACGTGATGAAAAGCGCGGCGGCCATTTTGGAATGGATGCGCGGCACGGCGCTCAGGCCTTACCTCGAAGCTCTCCACGATGAGGACCGCAGCCTGCACTTCGAACAAATGTGTCTTGCGCGAATCGAGGAAGCTTATCCGAGGCGCCCGGATGGCAAAGTGCTATTCAACTTTCGACGATTGTTTCTGGTCATCTCTCGTTGATGTTTTGCTCAGTGTCCGCTGAAGACCATTTCGCCGAAAAATTCCGGCTTGTGAAAATTGGCGATGCCGGTCGGTGACCAGGCATAGAGTTCCTGGGGAAGCTGGTGTGTCGGCATGTCGATCCGGAAAAAATTGACGCGCCAGCGGTCGTTCACAAATGGAGGATGCTCGAGCCGGTCCATGCATGAAAAGGGAATCGCTGTCTCGATGCTCCAGGCTTTGGGAGTTCCGTCCGCATCGCGTTCGATCTTGGCGACCGACTTCATCCCCTCGGCGTTCCACATCATGTCGAGCTTCCGTTCTTTTCCACAAAATTCGATCTTGCCGTCGAAGACCACGTCATTGGGATTCCACTCGATTTCGTAGTACCGATCCAGGTCCCCATCGGGGCTGAAGAAAAACTCAAAGACCTCCTGCCGATAGAGCGGATCGTCGCGGTTGATGTAAGTGCTCCACGGATCGTTGTCCTCGCCCCAAAACGCCAGGAAGAGGTGAGTATCAAACCAGGCCGCCTTCACCCAGGTGCGATACCGGATTTCATGGCCGAGATTGTCGACAAGGGGGATTGGCTTGATCCATTCCCACGTTTTTTTATGAACGTTGCCGTCGATCCGGAGGAAAGCCTTGAGACGTTTGGCTTCGCAGGTCGGGGGAATTCCCATCATATCGGCTACCTCAGAATTCCGTCGAGGACCAAGCCGACGATATGATCAAGGCGGTGCTTTTTGACCCGTTTGCCGGTCAGGTTGACGCTGAGAATTCGTGAGAGCGTGTGCTGGTTCGAAAAAGTGTAGAAGCAGAGCGCGTAGCAACTGATGAGAAGCTGCTGGGCGGAGATGTCCGTGCGAAAGACCTTCATCCGGATTCCCTCCCGGATCACCCGCTCAAAATGGCTCTGAATGGGATTTTTCACATTTTGCAGGTTGGCCCGGTCCAGGCTGCGCGCCTCGTTTAGATTTTCCCAGGTGAGCAGGGCGACGTATTGGGGATGACGGTCCAGGAAGTGGAAATAGTGCCGGATGAGCGATTCGATTTGCTCTTTTGGTGAGCCAAATTCGGCTGCGACATCCGCTTCTTCCTTGGCTGCCTGGTCGTAACGCTGGCGCAGGACCGCCTCGTACAATTTTTCTTTGCTGCCGAAGTAGTGGTAGACCATCCTTTTGTTCACCCGCGCCATTCGGACGATGTCATCGACACGGGCGCCCGCCGGTCCGTACTTGGCGAAGATGAACATCGCGGCCTCGAGGATTTTCTGCCGCGTGCGTTCCGGCTGCCGGGTGGGCCGGTTATGACGCTTGGTAACCATGTGGTTACATTTAATTCCATTATTCCAACTTTCCAAGCTTTTCCGCCATCTCCCTCGCCGGCACAAATGGACACTTCACCTTGTCATGCCGGAGAGATTTGCCCTGCTGTTCGAGCAGGAGCCGTGTGCCGGAAATAATCGCGTCTTGCCCGAAGTTTTCTTCGATCTTTCGTCGGGCACGGTCGAGGTCGTGGCGCTTAAGTTCGGGTGGATTGCCAAAAAGGTCGGGCTCCAGGTTGAGTGGCGTGAGATTCCAGAAGGCGATTCGCACCTGTCGGACTGGCAGGGATTGGCCGTGAACGCAGCGTGTGAAGAGACGTTCAACGGCGCGGTTGATGGGCGAAAGCTCGAATTGAGGCGTCGTGAATTTTAATTGGACCGACTCCTCGGAAAAATCGTTGAATCGGACGGCCACCGACATTTCCCATGCCTTGAGGTTTTCGCGAAAGAGCGTGAGTAGGATTTTCTCGGTTTGAGTGTGGAGGAAGAGAAGTGCCTTGTCGTAATCGGACTCGTCCCGGGCGAGAGTGGTGTTGTTCGAGATGCAGGTGCGGACGTCATTTTCATGGGTGAGCTTTTCCCGGTAGAGGCCATGGGCGAGCAGCCAGAGTTGGGTGCCGATCCAGCCAAGGCGCTTTTCGAGCTGGCGCCGGGGTGTGTGGAATACGTCGGCGAATGTTTCAATCCCAAATGCTTTCAGCGCGCGCTGGCGGCGGCGGCCGATGCCGGAAAGTTTTTCGACTGCGTGCGGGGCGAGAAACTCGGCCTCTCCGTTGGGGGGGATCTCGCGAAGGCCGTCCGGTTTGGAGCAATCGGTCACCAACTTGGCGCAAAGCTTTGAACAGCCGATGCCCATCGTGATCGGTAGTCCGATTTCATCGTGGACCCTTTTTTTGATCTGATGGGCGAGCTCCGAAAGATTGCGGCATCGGAAGACGCGATCCATCTGGTCCATGTCCATGAACCCTTCATCAATTGAGATCGGAACCAGCATCGGCGTAAAGCGGCGGAGGAGGCGGAACATTTCCAGGGAGAGGCGCCGGTATTCACTGTAGTGGGGACGGCAGAGGATGCCGTGGGGGCAGAGGCGGCGCGCTTCGAAACACGCCATCCCGATTTTGAGGCCGTATTTTTTCGCTTCGTAGTTCGAGGCAATGACAATGCCATCGCCATTGCGGCCGCCGCCGACGTAGACAGGCTGGCCTTGGAGGCGCGGGTTGAGGACAGTTTCGCAGCTGGCGAAGAAGCTGTCCGCGTCGATATGGAGGATGCGGGGGATTCGCATAGTTATACTAATGTATAATTAACCTTCGATAAGACAAATTCAATCCTGAATTTCACGTATTTACCCGTAGCGACGTTCCAGTTATAGAAAAGGCATGGCAAGTTTCGACATCGTGAGTGCAGTGGACATTCAGGAAGTGGATAACGCAGTCAATCAGGCCCGGAAGGAGATCGCGACGCGGTTCGATTTCAAGGGCAGCAAATGTGAAATTGGCTGGGACCGGGTGAAGATCGACCTGACCGCGGAGGACGAGTTCCGCCTCAAGGCACTGACCGAAGTGCTGACCAACAAGCTGGCGAAACGGAATGTCAGCCTGAAGAGCCTCGACTACGGTGAGCTTGGAGTCTCGCCGCTGGGTCACGCGCGCCAGGAGATCAAACTCAAGCAGGGGATCGAGAGCGTGAAGGCAAAAGAGATTGTCCAGTACATCAAGGGTTTGAAGATCAAGGTCCAGCCTCAGATCCACGAAGATAAAGTTCGTGTCAGCGGCAAGAGCCGTGACGATTTGCAGTCGGTGATCACGTCGGTCCGTGCGAAGGACTTCACTCTTCCGCTGTCGTTCGACAATTTCCGGGATTAGGACTCGCTAGTACCTTCGTCGGCGAGCTCCACCTTGAGTGCAGCGAGCGACAAGTTGATATCGTGGGTGAAGACGATCAACGATCCAATCAGGCATCCCAGACACCCGACAAACAGCGTGACGATCAGCCATCCGAGTTCAATCTTCAGCCATGCAGTCAGGAACAACGTCAGGATCAAAACAGCGGCACAGAACGCGCTGTTGGAAGCCAGAAGGATGCAGAGACGGATAATCCGGGCTCTTTTCCAGAGGAGATGAAGCTGCCGGATGATCTTTTCACGTTTGGCGGCATCGGCGCGCGGCAATTCGGCCGAAAGGATCCTCGAGCGGTCGATGGATCGTCCGAGCCGGTTGCTCATCGACAGCAGAAGCAATCCCACGCCCGAAATTAGGATGACGGGACTGACTGCTTGTTGAAGCACGAGAACCAGCTCAGAGGTTGATGATGCGTTCATAATTAGTCCTATCCTCACCATGCATTGGGTCTCCGATCAACCAGCATTTTCCCTCTTCACGAACCGCGTTGCACAGGTTACGCTCCACGGAGCATGTTTGTCGACCGAGTTAAAATTCATGCCCGCGGCGGGCAGGGGGGACGGGGCTGCGTCAGCTTCCGGCGGGAGAAGTACATTCCGCGCGGGGGGCCTGATGGGGGACCAGGCGGCGATGGCGGCTCGGTCATTTTGGTGACCGATCCGGATACCGACCACTTGACGCATCTTTTTTATCAGCCCAACCAGTTTGCCAAGCGCGGCGTTCATGGCCGGGGCAAGCAGATGGACGGCAAGAAGGGTGCCGACCTGATCGTCAAGGTTCCTCCGGGAACTCTTGTCACACAACTTCCGGGCGGCGAGACGGTTGTCGACATGGACACGCTTGGCGCGCGCTTCGTACTGTGCAAAGGCGGCCGCGGCGGCCGCGGCAATATGAGCTACAAATCTTCGACGCACCAGGCACCGCGCGAGTACGAGGAAGGCGAAATGGGCGAGGAGGGGCAGTTTGAGCTGATCCTGAAAATTGTCGCCGACATTTCGATCATCGGATTTCCAAACGCCGGAAAATCAACCCTGCTTACAAAACTTTCCAAGGCTAGGCCAAAGGTGGCCTCTTACCCATTCACGACGCTCCAGCCGATGGTTGGAATCCTGGAGTTCGAGGACTACCACACGCTGCGCGTCGCGGACGTTCCGGGGCTGATCGAAGGTGCCAGCCAGGATCGAGGCCTCGGCCATGATTTTCTGCGGCACATCGAGCGCTCGAAGTTTTATGTTGTCGTTCTCGACACCGCGGCCACGGAAGGACGCGAGCCCTGGGACGATTACAAGACACTGATGACTGAACTGAAACTCTACCGGCCGGAGCTTTTGAAAAGGCCGCGCCTGGTCATCGCCAACAAGATGGATCTGCCCGGCGCGGAGGAGAAGCTGGTGACGCTTCGCAAAAAAGTGAAAGAGCGGATCCTGCCGATGGCGGCGGAAAAGGATGTCGGCATCGGCAACCTGATTGCGTACCTGCACGAGTTCTTTTTTGAAAAACAGCCGGCCAAAAAATCGGTGAAGGAGGCGGCGGCTCCCCGTTCACGCGAATGAAAATCCTTTCCTTCAACCGTGTGAAGCAGGAGGAGTTGCTTCAAAAATCCGCGTCCGCGCGCAATCGCCGCCGTTTCCAGGAAGCATACGATTTTCTTCGCGAAGCCCTCCGGTATGGAGAGGACGCGGCGATTCTGGCCCGTGCGGCCGCGTTGCTCAACGAAATGGGAGAATATAGCGCCGCCCTGCAGGTTTCCACCTTTGCCATAACTAAGGAAAAGAATTGCGAGCCCGCGCAATGGGAAATGGCACGCGCATTTGAACGCATGTGGGACGTGGATGAGGCCATCGACATCCTCCTGCGTCTTGATGAGCAGAAATATCCCGACGTGAACCTGGCGCTCTTCAAATGTTATCTAAAACAATGCGATGTTGCGAAGGCCAGAAGATCCCTCTTCAGGCATTCGCACGGGGCGGAGCTTCCAGCCGAGCTCAAGGCCAAGTGCGACCGCCTGGAAGGATTGCTGAACGCTCGGGGACTGACCGCTCACGGCAGGTTTGTGAAGGCTGCACGCAGATTTAGTTTGCGCGATTGGAAGTGGGTGATGCACGGCCATCTGCTCGCGCATGAGCGGAGCGAATACCGGTTTGAGACCCACCTCGCATCCAATGGCCGGCCGCCGGTTGGATTTGAAGGGATGCACTATGTCATCGCGCGCCCGAGTTACCGCGATTGCGCGCGTGTCCTCGCGGATATGGAGCGGTTGCATGCGGGCCGGCTCAAAACTTATTCCGGCATCGCGTCGCTTGGCACGACCGCGATTCCGGTGGCGCTCTTCCTGGCGCGACTGCTTGCGGTGCCTCTCCTCAATCCCGCCCAGGCTGCGGCAACTCGTTCCCCACTGTTCGTCATGGGAAGCAATCTCGAAACCCGGCTGGCTGTGCCGCGGAGCGTCACCTCGCAGGATCTGCTGGTCCTGATGAAATCCTTCGAGCGCGATGAGTATTACGACGCCGTTCCTCCGCCTTCCAATCTGGCCGAGGTGGGGCGCTGGCCGGAACCGCTCCGGCCGTGTCGCACACAGTTGATAGGCGCGCTGGGCGAGATGATTTTTTTGCCCTGGGAAAAATGCACAAAAACGTCGCGCGAAGCCGCTCTATCGGTTACAAAGAAGGCCGCCTGGAGTCCGGGCTCGGGCGGTTCGGTGGATTTGGAGAAGGCCGCTGCGCTTCTCTGGGACAACTACCAAAAAATTAAAAAATGATCTTCAGCGAAATCTATTGGTGGGGCGGCGGCGGGCTTCTCGTGAAGATCCTGCTCCCCATTCTCATCATCATGCTCGCCTGGGTCTGCTTTTTTCCCGACAGCCTGATCACTTCTTACAGCCACTTCAAATACTGGCTCCTCGATAAAATTGGCCAGCATCCCGGCAAGCCAAAGAGTAAAAAAGAAGACATGACGACCCCCCGGCGGACGGGAAATCCTTAGGCAGTTTTCAAACCTCGACCGTTTCAGAAGTGGAAGCAGGGGTGGGGATTGGAATTCCTTCTTCTCTCATTCCTTCAAGATGTAGCTCAATCGCCTCGCGGATTAGTTTGAGGACTTCTCTTTTGGTTTTTCCGACCGCGACACAGCCGGGAAGGTCGGGAACGTACGCTCCATAGCTTTTCTCGCCCTTTTCGATGATCACTGCGTATCGCATGATCATGTCCCTTTCACGCCAATCAACGTACCAAGCTTTGCGAGGGTCTCGCTGACGAGGGCATGTGGAAGTCGTCCCATAAGGACCGCGTTTCTGGCACTCCAGTCGAAATTTCGAATCTGATCGGACAGAATGACACCTTGGGCCGGAAGACCCTTCGGGATATTGACCTCGAATGCATATCCTTTAACCCGGGAGGTGATCGGACAAAGCAAAGCCAGACCGGTTTTTGCGTTGTAAGGCTTGGGAGAAACGACAAGTGCCGGCCTACGCCCAGACTGCTCGTAGCCTGCTTGGGGGTTCATGTCTACCCAAACAACATCACCGCACTCCGGGATGAAACGCGAGGTCACCATACTTCCTTCCCAATAGGAGGACCCATATCTATTTCGCCATGAAGGTTTTTCTTGGAAACACCAGCAAGCAACTCTTTCAAGGTGTAGGGATTTTTCTGAACAGGGGTGATGATCAGTCGACCGTTTTCGATGGAAAGATCCACCGCAGATCCCTGCGTGACCTTCGATTCTTCTGCGAAAGCACGAGGAATTCTCAGGGCCAGGCTGTTGCCCCATTTCTGGATGCGGGTTTTCATGAGAGTATCTACAATGAATATACTCTTTTTCCCTCTGAAATCAAGCCTGTTGAAGGGGTTTGGCAACATGTGAATCAAAATACTTAGAATGTATATACATGTCAATATTAGATAGAGATGGGTTGAAAGCCGGCTTAAGTCGAAGTCGCAATGTTTGGCAACTTGGTGGCGGAGGGAAGACCGGGTGGGTATTGACTTCCAAAGGAGAATGCCTATTTTTCTCGTTTAAATGATCGTAACAAACAGAACGCAAACCATTTACTTCAGCTTCGGGGCTCCCGCGTAGTAGCTGAGTTTGAACAGCAAAAGATTATGGCAAATGAAGGAGTCGATGCCGGCATAGTGATAGAGAGACACGCCGCATTGAACTGGTTGATAGGCTACATGGGTCAGAGCTGGGATGAGATCACAACAGACACCTAGATTTCCCCCTTCGCGGTTTCGCGGTTAAAAAATCACTGTTTTGCCATCTCAATCACTTCCTTCGCCGTCTTAAAATGAGTCTTGGCGGTGACATTGAGGATGCCAGGGCCGTGGGTCTGGACGAGCTGTTTGCCGATCTCCTTGACCTGGGCTGAAGCGCCTTTAGGAAACGGCAGCTTGAATTTTTCGCCGAGCTGGTACAAACGCGTGATGAACTCCGCGCGCGCGACGATGGAAGCGGCCGCGACGGCGAGGTCATCTTCGGCGCGATGGCGCTGTTCGAGCTCGATGCCCTTGCCGCGCTTCATCAGCGCGCTTTCGATGATCCGTTTGTTTCCGAACTGATCGGAGACGGCCCGTGAGCAAACCGTTCCCGTGGCTCTTGGATCGATCCGGGCCATCAGGTTTTCGATGACGCGGGCGTGGCCCCAGCCGAGGATGTCATTGACGTTGCGCATCTTCTCATAAAGCCGGTTGTAGGCCTCATTTCCGATCGAAACGATCTCCGCCACGCAGTCGGAGCGGGCCTTGATTGCCTTGGCGAGGTCGATCGATTTTTTGTCGCTGGTGATCAACTTGCTGTCGCGCACGCCCATTTTTTTCAGTTCGGAGAAGGCGCCGCGTGCGACAAAAACTCCGGCCACCACAAGTGGGCCGAAAAAGTCGCCCTTGCCGCTTTCGTCGACGCCGATATGTGGCTCATACGCTTTCGGATTGAGCTGTTCCTCGTAGCCGAGCTTGGCCTCACCGAGAACCTCGGGCTCCAGGAAGAACGTGACGAACTCCTCGGTCTCCTTGCCCTGGACGACGCACTTGCAGTTGTCGTAGACAACGACGTTAAGTTTCCCCTTTTTGCCCCCGAACCGGGCGTAAGCGACTTCGTAAAACGCGAAGGCGTGCTCGGTGAGATATTTTTTGACCAAATCGATTTGTTCTTCGGTCAGCTTTGTGGTGTAACTCGTCAAAGGAGGCACGAGTTGAAAGGTAAAAGGTCGCAGCGTCACGTGAAAGGAAAAAAGAGGAAGACAGCCAAATCATTCCCTGCCACTGCTTTGCTCGACTGGTATGCTGCCAACTCGCGGGACCTGCCCTGGCGTAAGACGAAGGATCCTTACGCGATCCTGGTATCGGAAGTGATGCTTCAACAGACGCAGGTCAAAACCGTGATTCCGTACTATGGGCGCTGGATGGAGGCATTTCCACATGCCTCTTCGCTTGCCAGCGCGCCTGAGCAGGACGTGCTCAAGCTTTGGGAGGGACTGGGCTATTACCGACGGGCGAGAAATCTCCAGGCCACTGCGCGCCAGATCGCGACCCAGTGGCGCGGCCGGTTCCCGGATACACTTGAAGGGCTTCTCACGCTTCCCGGAATCGGGCGCTACACGGCGGGTGCTTTGGGCAGCATTGCCTTTGGCTGGAAGCTTCCGGTGGTGGATGGAAACGTTTCGCGCGTGCTGGCGCGATTTCTTGGAATCAAGGGGCCCGTGAAATCCGCCGCCGTTCAGGAAAAACTATGGGCCTGGATGGAAATGGCGATCCCGGAGGAAAGGCCGGGGGATTTCAACCAGGCGATGATGGAGCTTGGCGCCACGGTTTGCTTCCCGAAGAATCCATCGTGTGATGCGTGTCCCTTGTGGAACGATTGCTGGGCACGGCAGCGAGGCTGGCAAGAACGGCTGCCGAAGTCGGAAAAAATCGAGACTGTTGGTCGCGTGGAATCCGCGGTCGTGCTTCGAAACGCGGAAAAAATCCTGCTGGTCCAACGGAGCGCCGGAGAATGGCACGAAGGCTTGTGGGCGCTGCCCTCCGTGATGCATTCTCAGAATGGCGCGGATTGGATAATTGATTTCAATCGCAGGTTTAAAACGAAACTTCGCGCCACGTCGATGGCATTCTCATCCCGGTATCAGGTCACGCATCACCGCGTGGAGTTGAAAGTTTTCGAAAGCGCCGCGGGCCACGCGTCGCCCGCGCTCAAATCCTACAACATCAACCAACTTCCCACGCTTCCCATGGTCACGGCCCACCGCAAGAGTTTGAAACAGATGGGTGTCATCTCTTAGGCAGAAGCAGGCTCAGATGGTTCTTCCAGATGGCTTCCCAGCTGTACTCGCGAATCACACGCTTGAAATGCGTGACTGTCGGGGAGCCGTTGAGTGCCCTTGAAATTTTCCGGGCTTTGCCGCGACCTTCGTCAAGAAAGACGGCCCGGTCCTCGACGATTTCGGTGAATGGAGGTCGTCGTGGACAGATCACCGGCTTGGAATGGGCGCCGGCTTCCAGGAGCGGCAGTCCGAAACCCTCCTGGCGCGAGGTCATCAGCACCGCATCGCAGAGCCTGTAAAGACTCAAAAGCTGGCGGAACCCGACGGGAATGAGAACATGCATGAAGATGATTTCCTTCCGCAATTTCCGTTTTTGGATCAGCTCCCGGATCTTGCGCAAATAGAGGGCGGACGAAGCATTGTGCGGGTCGTGCGCGCCCGTGATGATCAGCGTCGGCTTTTTTTCCAGGGCTTTGAGGGACGCAATCAGCTCGATGGCGTCTTCGAGATTCTTGCGAGGCAGGACCCGCGTGGGAAGGAAGAGGACGTGGTCGCGCTCGTGGAGCTTTTCACGCAGGAAAAAATTCCAGACCGCCGTATCAAGATCGAGCAGGGCGGCAACGTCGATGCCGTCGGGGACGATCCGGACCTGGGAGCGGGGGATTTTGAGTAATTGGCAAAGCTCCGTGCGACGCAGTTCAGAGATGGTGACATAGCGGGCCGAAGGATGGCGTGTCTTGAGAAGCGAAAAAGGCAACCGGCTCGTGTTGTAGCTCGGGTAATCGGGGTTGAGCAGGGCGAGATCGTGAGTCCAGAAGATCCAGCGCGTCTTTTTCCGGGTTTCCGTGGCCAGTTCCCAGATTGCGGAAGTCAGAGCCATGTCGAAAGGCATCGACATGACGTTGTGCACGAGAATCAGGTCCAGGCCGAAAATCATTTGTCGAAGTCGGCGCTTGAGATTTTCCTGACGGTGCGGCAGCAGGAAACACTTGATGTTCTTTTCAGGAACCGGCCGGCCTCGGTTTTTGCAGATGATATGGACCTTATGGCCATGCCGCGCAAACTCGCGGGCCTGGCCCTGTAGGATGAACTCCACGCCGCCCACCGTCGGAGGATAGCTGTAGTGAATCAGGCCGATTTTCATCACGCGAATAGGAGTACGGTTCCAAAAGGGGGAACGCATCCTGAATCAGGTTGAATCGGGGATGCGGCGGTTCCCAGCCGGACTGAAATACGGGGGTGCGATTTTCCAAAGAAACCCGTGGAAGGTTTTGCGCGGCGTTCGGCCAACCACATAGGGTGACGGCATGCGCCATACATATCGGAATCATTGGGGCATGGGAAAACAAAAAACCCTTCCGGCACGGGCCGGAAGGGTTTTTTACAAAGGCGCTGTCTAGCACCAACTAGGCTTTGATGCGGCGACGAATCACCGGAATCATCATGCCGAGACCGAGGGCCAGCATCGCGTAGGTGCCGGGCTCGGGAACAGTAGCCAGCGTGATGGACATATCATCCCACCACGATTGGGGAACGGTGTGAACTCCCTGGCTCGGATCGATCGGATTGATGTTCGATGTGAACGTTCCGAACAAAAGGCGCAACTGCGTTGCACCCGTCGGAGCTACGAGGTTCTTCGTCGTCTCGTTCCACTGGTCCCGAGGCAATGTGTCCTGGAGCGCAATGGAGACTTGGCCGCCCACCGGTGCATTGCTGGCATTCAGGAATTGAAGCTGAAAAAAGCTTCCCCAGCCGTTTGCCGTTCCATTTGGATTCAGATCGCCGCCTGACTGGAGGAAATCCCATCCACTGAACGTATACGTGCTTCCCGCAGTGATTCCTCCCGCAGTCTGCCAGGTGCCGCCGTCAAAAAAGAGGTGCGCGGAACCGAGACCCGAGTGAGGATTGCTTGTGTCAACCGCCCAGTTGCCGGGATTCCAGCCAGGAGCATTTTGGCTCCACGGCGTGAAAACACCCGACTCGAATCCTGGGTTGCTGAGTAGGTTGGCGGCGGACGCTCGTGGAACGATGAACATAGCTCCCACAGCGAGGGTCGCCAAGACCCAACGTGTTAATTGCTTCATGTACTTATCCTTTCGTTTGGCTATTCGTGAGGACTGCTCGTCTCACTTTGTTCAGTATATATACTAGAAGCGTACTATCAGACCGGGGCGCAAAAATGTCAAGGAACACGGACAAAAATCGTAATGTACCCGATTACAAAAGGGGGAAACGGGAGAAGAATTTTGGGTATTTTTAGGGAAGATTGGGCATTCTCTGCCGAAGCTGTTCCAAAGACTCGCGCACCTTGTCAGGACGGCCGCGCTTTTCATAGATGACGGCAGCGAGCCGGTATTCGGTGGAACGGTAATAGGCCTGCGGGGGACGAAAGAATGGATGAGGTTGCAGGCAAAACCACCATCCCAGCAGAAGAAAAGCTCCGGCGGCGGAAAATCGCAAAAACGCCTTTCGGGCAAATGCATCCCAGCAAGCGACAAGGAACCATCCGGCCCATGGAATCCAGAGGATTGCGAGAGATTGACGGTAGCGGGAGAGGACTGTGGTGAAGACCAATCCCGCGAAAAGACAGAGAAGAAACATCCACAGCCATCCCTGGCGGCGGTCCTGTTTCCAGATTCCAAGCAGCAGGCCGCCGAGGCCGGGAATGAATATCAGCCAGTGAGGAAGTCCGAAGCGGACGAACGGGGAAATCTCGGCGAGGTAATAGAGGCTGAGATTGTCGGGGGGTTCGTAGGGGTCGAAGAGCGCGACAATTTTGCGGAGTTGAAGCCGGCGCCAGCTGTTCGGATCCGCCGTGTGGGTGGCGAGCGTTTCGAGCACGACGTCCGATGCCCGGCCTTGGGAATGGAGCATGATCTTTCCCGTTTCGAGAGGAATGAAAAATGCGGCGGGTTGCGCCGAGAATGCATTGCCCTCGATGAAATTTTCAGCGAACCGATTGGAGGTCGACAGCCAGCCGATCCCGACGGCGGCGTCGCGGAGAATGAGCGGCGAAAGCGTGAGCGAGAGCGACGCGGCCAGGATGAGAAGCGGTTTGAATCGCTTCATGCGGATGCTCTTGAGGAGCAGGATGATCAACGTTGCGGGGATAATCAGGTAGAAAGTTTCACGGGCCAGCAGTCCCAAACCCAATAAAATTCCGGTGGCGGCGGCGTAGAGCGGACTGAAGTTGCCGCATTTCCATTGCCGGCAGAGAAGTGTGAGAGAAATAATGCAGGCGACGATGATGATCCAGCCGAGCAAATCGCGCAGCAGCGGCCACGAGTAGCCATAGAATGGCGAATAAAGCCCCGCCAAAATCAGCGTTGTCCATGCGGCGCGCCGGTTTTCAAAAACGACTTCCGCCAGGAGCGCGAGCAGAACACAGAGCAGCACGCCGCCAAGGCACTGGGCAAGGTGGACGGCGAGCAGGCCATGCCCGACCTTGAGCCACGCCGCAAGCAAATAGGCGTAGAGAGGGGATTGTTGAAAGACGGCATCGCCGCCCCACCACTGCACCCAGGTTTCGTAAGGGGCGATTTCTTGCATCCAGTCGTTGTAGGGATGGTAGGGGTGAGGGTTGATCCAACCCTGCTTGGCGATGCTTCGCGCCCACTGGAGATTCGCGTGCATGTCCGAGTTGACGAAGTAGTGGACGAACTCAGGCAATGCGCTGTAGGCGCAGAAAAGAAAATGGGTAATGTAGAAAACAGTGATGGTGATGATGGCAAGGCTTGCCCTGAACCGAAACGAGGTGGTTTGGAACCAGCGGATCAACCCCATAGGCGAGTGATAATGAACCAGCGGCGCGGTTAAGAAAAGCTTAGTTGTTGCGCTTCAAGATGGGCCCGGATGGGTTGAAACGATGTGCGGTGGATCGGCGAGGGCCCAAATTTTGCCAGCGCTTCCCGATGCTCGCATGTGGCGTATCCCTTGTGATTGTTGAACCCATAGGCGGGCCACGTTTGGTGATGACGATCCATGATTCGGTCGCGCGTGACTTTGGCGATGACGCTCGCAGCCGCGATGGAGAACGATCTGCAGTCGCCTTTGACGAGGGCAAGCTGCTTGACCCGGCTGAACGAGGGGATGGGTCGCCCGTCGATCAGCAGAAAATCGGGCGCTTCAGGAAGTCCTTCGACCGCTTTTTTCATCGCGAGGTACGTGGCGCCGGCGATGTTGAGGCGATCGATCTCGGCATGCTCGACGATGCCGATGGCCCAGGCGATGTCGTGGCGTTGCTTCAGCTCCTGGAAAATTTCCTCACGGGCCTTGGGCGAAAGCTGTTTGGAATCGTTGAGCGTGGGGTGCGAAAAATCCGCAGGAAGAATGACAGCGCAGGCAATGACCGGACCGGCAAGGGGTCCGCGGCCGACTTCATCAACGCCGGCGATGCGGCGAGCTCCTTGTCCGAGCAACTGCCGCTCAAACTCAAACCGGTCAACGTCAGCTCTTTTGTTCCTGCGGCGTGGTCGTGGTAAGGCTGTCTTTGACCTTGGTGGCTTTTTTGCCTTGGCGTCCACGGAGATAATAAAGTTTGGCCCGACGCACCCGGCCCTCATTTTCGATCTCGATCTTATCGATGCGCGGGGAGTGCAGCGGGAACACGCGTTCCACGCCTTCGCCGTAGGAAATGCGCCGGACTGTAAAGGACTGGTGAATGCCGGTTCCTTTTCGGGCGATCACGATGCCTTGGAAAATCTGGATGCGTTCCTTTTCGCCTTCGGCCACCTTCGTGTGGACCTTGACGGTGTCCCCAACCTTGAAGGTGGGAACATCCTTTTTCATCTGTTCGTTGCCAATAGCTCTGACGATCGGTTTCATGTCGGTTTCCTGTAAAAGGCGGGTAGAAATAACGGGTTGGCCTGATTACGTCAAACCAAATGAGTTGGATCAAGCATGGTTTTCGAGGCTGAAAACAGGCCTTTTTTGAAAAAAGTAGCTTTCATGGGGTTTTTTGGAGGTTGCAGCTTGTAGAGCGGCGCCGGTTGGTTTTTTATGCGCGGGTGAGCGCGCAAAGAAAAGGCTACGTGGCCCTCCTAAAGGACTCGTTGACCCCCAAGATTCTTGGGGAAATCATCGACATCTGGCTGTTGAGGTTTGACCGGGTGGAACAGCTCAAAACACGCGACAAGGCGCTCGCGGCCTTTGTCATTCGCGCTCCCGAGGAGGTGGTCTGGGAGAAGGATCCGCAGTTTCGGGTCATGGCCGGCGAGCAGTTCACCTGGGTTTATTTCACGGCCGACCGACGGATCGTCGAATCGGACGGGTTGGCGGAACCCGGTGGCCCATTCCTTTCCAAGGACGTCTTTGTCGAAATCCCGGAGTATCTGGAAAAAGTTGTCGATGACACGAATGACCGCGCACTTGACCAGTGGGAAAAAGAAGGTTTGATGTAGCAGATGAGGAGATTCGGAATATGAAAGTATTGTGCATCCAGGGAAGTCTGAATTCCGACTCAAACACGAACACGCTGCTTCGGGCGGCCTTCGACCGGCTTGAGGGCGTCAAAAAATCATTCCTCGATCTTCGAGAGGTGAAGCTGGAGTTTTGTGATGGAAGGGATCTTGCCGATTACCATGAAGATCTGCAGGTGGCCGCCAAGGAGGTCGAGCAGAGCGACGCGTACGTCATCGGCATGCCGGTCTATTGCTACAGTGTCAGTGGCGCATTGAAAAACTTTCTCGATATCACATGCAGCGGCATGGAGAACAAACCATTCGCGATCGTTTGCGCGGCGGGCGGGGAGCGTTCCTACCTGGCAACGGCGGATCTCCAGAAAATTCTTCTCTTCGAGGTCCGTTGCAGGCCGTTTCCGAGAGTCGTGTTCGCGACGGGCAAAGACTTCAAGGACGGTAAAGTGACCAATGCGGAAGTAAACAAGCGCCTGGACCAACTGGCGGAGGAATTTGTCGCGTGGGCAAAACTCGACGTTCAAAGGGGCGCCTCCTGATTTTCAGACGTTTTTTCGTGACGTGAGAAACCTTCAGGATAGACTTTCTTGAAATGGAAACGTTGATGGAACAAGCCAAGACGATGGGCGAAAGTAAACATTCGGAATTCGGCAGCGGCCTGACGGGTGCGGCCCTCGACCAGGTTTGCATCAACACGATCCGCACGCTGACCATCGATGCCGTTCAAAAGGCCGAGTCAGGCCATCCCGGTCTGCCGATGGGCTGCGCGGATTTCGCCTACATTCTCTGGACCCGATTTCTGAAACACAACCCGGCCAACCCCTGTTGGAAGGATCGAGACCGTTTTGTTCTCTCGGCGGGCCATGGTTCGATGCTGCTCTATTCGCTTTTGCATTTGTGCGGCTATGAGAGCGTTTCGATCGAGGACATCAAACAATTCCGCCAGTGGGGTTCAAAGACGCCGGGACATCCGGAACAACGCGACACGCCGGGTGTCGAGACGACGACCGGTCCGCTCGGCCAGGGCGTTGGCAACTCGGTCGGCATTGCCATCGCGGAAGCATGGCAGCGCGCGGTGTTTGGCGAAGTTGTTGATCACACGACCTACGCGATCGTCAGCGATGGCGATTTGATGGAGGGCGTCGCCGCCGAGGCGGTATCGCTTGCCGGGCACCTGGGTCTGAACCGCTTGATATTTTTTTACGACGACAACCATGTGAGCATCGAAGGCAGGACCGAGCTCGCCTACAGCGATGACGTCGCGTCAAGATTCAAAGGCTATCACTGGAATGTCATTTCAATTGACGGCCAGGACCACGGCCAGATTGTGGAGGCACTCGAAGCGGCGAAGGCCGAAAAGGAGCGTCCGACGATCATCATCGGCAAGACCATCATCGGTTTCGGAAGTCCGAAATTGCAGGGCACTCCCAAGGCGCACAGCGACGCCTTCGGTCCGGAGGAGGTCGCGGCCACAAAGCGCAACCTCGGCTGGCCCGAAGACGCGTTCTTCCTGGTTCCGTCCGTCGTTCGCAAGCGGTTTTCGGAAGTGAAGGAGAGGGGTGTTCGTGCTGAAATGGAATGGAAGAAGCGTTTCGATGCCTGGGCGAAGTCTAATTCTGATCGAGCAACGCAGTGGGAGAACTGTTGGGAGAAAAAAGTCCCCGCCGATCTCGTGGCGCAAATGCCGAAGTTCGATCTGGCCAAACCTGATGCGACGCGCAATGCCGGCGGCAAAGTCCTCGAAGTTTTGTTTAAAACGGTCCCCAGCCTGATCGGTGGATCGGCGGACCTGGCGCCATCGACCAAAACGTGGATCAAGGATTTCGGTTCGTTTGAAAAGGCGACTCCCTCGGGCCGAAATCTGCACTTCGGGGTTCGCGAGCACGGCATGGGTGCGATCTTGAATGGACTCGCCTGTCACGGAGGGTTCATTCCGTTCGGGTCCACTTTCTTTGTTTTTTCCGACTACATGCGTCCGGCGATGCGACTGGCGGCGCTTGGTCATCTTCAGGTGGTTTATGTATTCACCCATGATTCGGTTTTTGTCGGCGAAGACGGCCCGACGCACGAGCCGATCGAGCAACTCGTTTCGCTTCGCGCGATGCCGAATATGACCGTGATCCGGCCGAGTGACTCGAATGAAACCGCCTACGCCTGGATCGCGGCGCTCAACAACCGCGAGGGACCGACCTGCCTGCTGTTGACCCGGCAGAACCTCCCGGTGATCGACCAGACGAAGTACGGAAAAGCGGAAGGTTTGCTGAAGGGTGCGTACATCCTCGCCTCCTCGCCGGATGAAAAAATTCTTTTTCTCGCGACGGGTTCGGAAGTCCATCTGGCGCTCCAGGCGCATGAGCGTCTGAAGGCGGAGGGAATTGGTTCGCGCGTCGTGGCGATGCCCTCCTGGGAAATTTTTGAGAAACAGGATCGCAAATACAAGGACAGCGTGATCCCTCTCGTGCTCAAGAAGCGCATCGCCGTTGAGGCGGGCGTCGCCCTTGGCTGGGAGAAGTACCTCGGCCCCGATGGCGTCTTCGTCGGAATGTCCCGCTTTGGCGCCTCCGCGCCTTCCAAGGTGATCGCGGAGAAATTCGGCTTCACGACCGAAAACGTACTGGCCAAGGCGAAACAACTGTTAGGGTAGTGGATTGAGCGGTGTCCGGTTTTGACCTGACCACATCCTACGTGAAGAACCAGGCTGTGCTATACGGTAACTAGGACTGCCGAATCAGGACACCGCCGAAGTTCGCAACCCTTTCCTGCTCAGGGGATAGGCACTTAAAAAGGCGTTGGCCCGGAGTTCGGTTGGTGCTAAGTTGCTTTTTACTTCCGTACCTTGGCCGGAAGCGATTCCCATGAAAACATACGCCGACAGCGCAGCGGAAGGATTTACGTCGACGATGTATGTGTGTCTGACGGGCGAGCCCCTCTCGAAGGAAGTTGTCGAAAGCACCCTGAAAGAATGGGGTTGGAATCTAACCCGCCAGGAGGACATACCCGCCATGGAAGGCGTGGAATGGGTCGAGGCGCTTGCGACCGATGAGGTGATTTTCATCGTGTCGCTCGAGAAAGCCGACGAGACGATGATGAGGCTGATCCATCTCGACGACGCGCGCGCAGAGGATGAGAAGGCTAAGGCGGAGGCCAAAAAGGCGAAGTGGCTCTTGCGTGTCGAAACGCAGTGGGCGACACATTTCCCCATGGACAGTTTTCGCCAGCAAGTCCAGCTTTGCGCGGCCATCTCCGTTCCCCAAAAAGCGCCGCTCTTTGATTTCAATTCGACGCACCTTTTTTCTCCGGAGGAAGTGTACGAACTCGCCTTCGGCAAGGTTCCGCCGAAAACAACCAACCTGTTTGTGGTGCACGATCTCTATCCACCGGAGGGGCCGGACCACGACGGCCACTGGATGCACACGCATGGCTTGAACCGCGCCGGGCTGCCGGAGTTCGAGCTGCTCAACGTTCCCGCCCGCCACGTCGAGCCGGCGGGCGATCTTCTGATCGCCGTCGCGGACCTGCTGCTCGGAGGCGGGCAGCCTCCGCTTCGAAAGACCATCCAGGTGGGCGCAAGCCTGAAGGTCTCGCTGATCGAATGGGAAAAATTTGTCTTCCAGCTGCCGCTCGAAACAGTTGGCGGTATGCACAGCCGGACGCTTGAATCGGGCGCGGAGGATCTGTTTCATACCGGTTACCGGGCTACGGTCGTGTCGCAAAAGCCCAAGGGTTTCTTTAAAAAGAAATGGAGTCTGCCCGTCACCGTCCTGGCCGCCATCGCAAAAGCGGAGGAGGGGAGCGTTTGGAAATCCATGACGGAAATTGAGCGTCAGAAAATTCTCGCCAACGAACGGTGGGAATTCTTCCGCAGATTGTACGAACGGAAGAAGGATGACTGGAAGTTTATCTTGAAGCTGGGCTGCCCGATCGATGCCGCCGCCACGCGTCATGAATATCTTTGGTTCAACGTGATCGAGCTTGAGCAGGAGCGGGTGCGAGCGTCGCTCCGTACGCAGCCGTTCGGCGCCAAGAAGTTCAAGCCCGGCGAAGAAGGCTGGCACACACTCGACAAGATCGCCGACTGGAAAGTTCTCACTGCCGATCGCGACATCACTCCCGAAGACGCGCCGCAGTTTTTGAGGAGTCTCGACTCGCAGATTCAGCCGAAGCCGGAATCTGCACAGCAGCAGCAAGCCTGAGCCGGATTTCGTCTTGAAAGCCTTCAAAGTCATCTTGGTGCTCGTGACAGCCTTATGCTTGGGCGGTTGTTATGACAATCCGCTCACCATTGGGTCGTCCCGAGGAATCGATGAGCGGCTTCTCGGCTCATGGCAGTACCACGAGAAAAACGAGAAGGTCGGCTATACCTCCTTTATGCGGCGGGGCGGTGAAGAATATTTTGTCCGGACTTCGGAAGCCGGAAAAAAGCCTTCCTACTTCAGGGCGTACTTTTCAACGATTGATGGTGTGGACATTTTGAATGTGCAGGAGATGGGAAATTCCATCAAAGTTGGGAAAGGTAAATATTATTTTTTCACCTACCAAATTATCCCACAGGGCAAACTGATCCTCTCCACAATCGATCTCGATTCGAGGCAAAGCGCTCCGTCCCTCGTTCTTCGGCGGGAAATCAGCGAGAAATTGGCCGAGGGAAAACTAAAGCTTGAGCCTCAGACATTCACCAGAGTCAGGTGAAGTTTAGAGGTAATCGCGCGGATCGGTGATATGCCCGGTGAGGGCGGAGGCTGCCACCGTGTAAGGCGAAGCCAGAAACACTTTCGATTCCTTGTGGCCCATGCGGCCGGGAAAATTCCGGTTGGTGGCCGTGATGCAATTCATCGGGCGGTTGAGCCGGCCGAAGGTGTCGGTTGGTCCGCCGAGGCAGGCGGCGCACGAGGCGTTCTCGGTCATCTGGACGCCGGCTTCTTCGAGAATCTTCCAAACGCTCTTTCCATTCCACACCATCGCCTGCAATTCGTACACGACATCGGGCGTTGCGGGGACTCCGAACGTGTCGATCTTGACCTGGTGGCCCTTGATGATTTCGGCGAATGCGAGAAAATCCGAGGTCTTGCCGCCTGTGCATGAGCCGATGTAGGCGCGGTCGAGCGCAATCTCCTTGCACTCGCGTGCGAGGGCGCGATTGCCTGGGTCCGGATGCATGGCGACTGTGGGCTCCAGTTTCGACAGGTCGTAGGTCTTGTCGTAAATGAAAGTCTGGTCGCTATCAGGCTCGATGGGCTCGAAGTTGCTCTTCGTTCCGTTCAAACGCGTCTTTTCGTTCACGTAGGCGATCGTTTTTTCGTCGCATTCGAAAATGCCGTTCTTGCCGCCGGCCTCGATTGCCATGTTGGCGATGGTCATCCGGTCGTCGATGTTGATAGTCTTTGCGCCGGGTCCGTCGAACTGCATCGCACGGTAGGTCGCACCGTCAAAACCGATGTCGCCGATGATGTGGAGGATGACGTCCTTGGCCATAACGCCCTTGGGCAACTCGCCCGTCAGGCGGAAGCGCATGGTGTCGGGAACCTTGAGCAACAACTTGCCCGTGCCGAGGATGAACCCGGCGTCCGTGTTGCCGATGCCGGTCGCAAACACGTTGAAGGCGCCCGCCATGCAGGTATGTGAGTCGGTCCCAAACAAGATTTCTCCTGGGCGGGTGTGTCCCTTGAGCGGCAGCGCAGTGTGGCAGACGCCCGCGTAGCCGCCGCCGTACTGGCGATCAAGCTGGCCCTTGGAAGCGTCAAACAACCAGTGCCCGTTTGGGTCATCGATCACATCGTAGAAATAAGGAATGCCCTGCTCCTTGACGAAATCGCGGAGGATGTCGACGTTCCGGTTCGATTTGGAATCGGAAGTGAAAATGTAATGGTCGGGGATGATGACGATTTTTTTCGGATCCCAAACCTTCGCGGCCTGTCCGAATTCGCGTTTGAAGACGCCGATGGTCCCCGGACCGCAGACGTCATGAGTCAGCAGAACGTCGGCATTCACCCAGACGTTGTCCCCGGCCTTGACCTTGGACTTTCCGCCCGCGCGCGCCAGAATTTTTTCAGTCAGTGTCATCGATGATTTTCCCGTTTCGAGAGAAGTGCAAACTACCGTGACTATTTTAAATGTGCAATGGATTTTCACGCTTTTCATCGGCGTTGGAAGGCGTTAAAGAGGTTGTGCGTGATCGCAGAACTAATACCTTCCGTCGCCGAAGCCCAGTTCACAGTGACCCAGGCGATTGTTGCCGTGACCCTTTCTGATATCTCACTGGCGTTCGACAACGCCCTGGCCAACTCCCAGATGGTGGGCGGTCTTCACAAAAGCCAGCAGAAGAAAGCGCTGATCTTTGGCATGATGCTGTCGTGCGCGACAATGGTGGTCCTGACCTTCCTGGTTTTCCAGCTCCGGTCGGCCGTCAGCTGGATCCAGTATCCGGCGGGCGCCTGG
>Ga0207134_1025_pt1 | contig 50492 bp, 49 predicted proteins | sample Alteio_BWMinHeat_12_FD_153527 | JGI IMG/M metagenome (GOLD analysis project Ga0207134, IMG submission 153527) | Enriched cells from forest soil in Barre Woods Harvard Forest LTER site, Petersham, Massachusetts, United States -... | ecosystem: Environmental > Terrestrial > Soil > Temperate forest >... | reverse complement strand
GGGAACTAATATCGTATGAAATGAAGGGACACAAAGGATAAATTATGACAGAGCTTGTCAGGAAATGTTCTTGATAAAGCATTTAACCTAATTCGATTTATACTCATACCTTACGGGGACTATCAACGTGTCTTTAGAAAAAGTCAAAATTGATCTGCAACACAATAAAATCTCGCTATCCGATGCCATAGTGAAGGCTCTGCCATTTCTAAAAGAAAAAGAATCCGATCTAACTATGACCTGGTTGTCTAGTGAGTTGCAAGGTTATAGTAATCCTTTGAATTTTTATTACCAATCTGATCACAACTTGCCTGCTTACCGGGTTGTTAATGGTTTGCTTAAAATGATGACTAAAGATGGAAAGTTAGTTCATCTTGACCACGCCTTGGCCAATAGAACCAGGTATTTTGTCAGTGCCCCTATTGCCTGGCTGGAAGAATCCGCTTCCTTGCCTGGGCAAGTAAGTGTCACTGAAATGCCAGAACTTACTAAGGACATGAATTCTGGACAGGGGGTAGTCATTGAGTACAGTCGGCGTCAATTACAAAGTATTTTGCAAGAGGTGAAAGTGAGGTTTTTAGCCTTATTGAAATAGCAGCGCTCGCCTAAAACAAAGTCCTATCACTGCCAATTCCACTGCATGCGGATAGGGGCATAGATGCCGTATTGAATAAAAACATCTTCAAGCTTAAGCTTTTCATCATGAGCGCAGGATAGACTTGTCACCGTTTGCTGGGCGGACATAATGCCTGCTCTAAACAAGCTTTGACAGCGCAAAGCATTGTATAGATTTGTGTCATCGATTAAGTGTGCCGCTAATAACAGTTTGCCTATACGTGCCTGGGTTGGAAGGCGTTGTTGGCCTGCTACCACTTTTTCTATAGCCTCACGAGAAACAATACCTGCTTCAACAAGAAGATCTCCCAGCCTTAGTTCTGGTTGTGGTACTTGTGGTGGGGGTTTTAACTCAGCAATAGCCTGATATATAGGTATTTTTTTAACTTTTACTTGTTTGAGGGCTTCTGCAGCTTGAAAGGGCTTTAAATAATCACCGGTCATTTCTAATAGTGAGACAGCTGATTCCACTAAGGTTGATTCGACTAGCTTATATTTAGTAATAATCTGGGTATAGCCCTCTTTCTCAACCAATGCATGTTCCTGTATGTCTTGACAGTCTGCTTCAGTTAGACAATCTGCCATACAAAGGAGTTCCGGCAAAGTAATGGCATCTGCGCTAGGAATATGATAATTGCCTGACTCAAATAGAACTTGAAAGACACTAATTCGATGCTGAATGGAATCATGCAGCAAATTAAGTGCTTGTTCTTGAGTGATAAGATTTTCTTTTACTAAATATGCGGCATTGAGAACTTCTCCCAGAGCCCATCGTGAGATAAAGCGATTGACTATCAATGTTTTTCCCAGCGGTAAGTTCATTGTTTGGGACTTGTGTACAGTTTGGTTTAATTGGTCAGGAGTTACCAACTTTGATGCTAATAAAAATTCAGCTAATGGGTGTATGACTTTACCGCTGCTGAGATGTAGAGATGGATCATGGGTTACTCTATTTGATAGGGCGTCCTCAAAGCTCATATCATGTTGGCTAGCTTGCCGAAGAATACGGCCTGCCTCTTCAAGTGATATTTTGCCAGCGGCTACCATTTCTTTAGCCGTTATGGCAGGCTGCAGTTTTCTGTCACTAGCTACTTTGAGCATCGTTAGTGCTCTTTCTAATGGTATTTCAAGGCGCTTAGCGCAAGTAACAGCCTCAATCAGATCTGAATCTTTAAAGACTCCTGCTGTTTGTAATAGCTTACTGAATAATTCAAGTTCCTTACTCACGTGTTGTCTTGTCTCCGCAAGTACCTACATTCCTTCTTTTTTATTCCTTTTAATCGCTCTGTCGGTTTCACACTTCGCTTTCTCTGTAAGTATTATTTCTTTTCTTCGAACTTGAGAGCGGCTGAGTTTATACAATAACGCATATGTGTCGGCGCTGGCCCATCAGGAAAAAGGTGCCCCAAGTGGGCCTGGCAATGCCGGCAGAGAACCTCAGTGCGTTCCATGCCCATGCTGTTATCTTTTTTCATCTCTATATTTTCTGTTTTAGCAGCATCCCAAAAACTTGGCCAGCCTGTGCCAGAGTCAAATTTTTGATTAGAATCAAACAACAAGGCTCCGCAACATACACACTTAAAGACACCTTTGCCTTTCCAATTATTATATTCACCGCTGAATGGTCTTTCTGTGCATTGTTGTCTTGTTACAGCAAACTGTTCTGGGGTCAGTTGCTTTTTCCAATCAGTATCAGACTTGTTAACTTTATTCATTTTTTGATTTTCTTTGGTCACGATTTGCTTGTTCGCTTCTTGTGTCTCGGTCTCGCCTTTTGCCATTAGACTGCCGATAATATTTAAGCTAACTACTAGAGTTAATATTGGTATTTGTCTAAGATATTTACTTTTCACTACTTCTGCTATTACTTGGATAATTACCAATTTTTACATCAAAGGACTTCATGTGGCCATCGCGAAAGATTACCATCGATATAACATCGCCTGGCTTATGACTACGTGTAACTGTCTGCACCTCACGACCAGTTTTAATTGTCTTACCCTCAACCTTTTGAATGATATCGCCTTGTTCCAAACCTGCTTTTTCAGCCGGGCTGCCAGCTGTTAATCCAGCAATAACTACCCCTTTTGTGTTTGGTGATACGCCTAGCGAACGAGCCAGATTTTCATCCATCTCTTGCATATAAATACCCAGATAAGCACGCTCTATACTGCCTTTAGTTAAAAGTTGGTCGGCAATATCTTTTGCTATGTCAATGGGGATGGCAAAACCAATGTTTTGGGCATCGCCCCGTATGGCAGTATTAAGACCAATTACTTCACCATGAATATTAAGGAGCGGACCGCCTGAGTTGCCTGGATTAATGGCAGCATCTGTTTGTATTAATTCAACATTATTGTTTAAATCTCTAAGCGAGCGGCCAAGAGCGCTAATGATGCCAAAGGTGACTGTGTGATCTAAACCCATTGGGTTCCCAATGGCAATTACCCAATCTCCAGGTCTTAAACTTTTGCTAGAACCCAATTGAGCTATAGGCAAGTCTTTGGTGTTAATTTTAACTAGTGCCAGGTCGGTGAAATTATCACGACCAAGTACAGTGCCCTTAAACACGCGCTTATCATTTAAGGTAACCTGGATATCGTCGGCTTCCCCAACCACATGATTATTGGTCAAAATATAACCATCTGCCCGATAAATTAGCCCAGAACCAGCACCCTTTCTTTCTAATTTATGCTGTCCGTTAGGAAATGGTGAGCCGCCGCGACCAAAACCAGGCCCAAAGAAAAACTCGAAATTTCCAAAAGGCATCAAGGGAGCAAATGGACTGTCGGCTACTGTAACGCTACTACTAATATCAATATTAACTACTCCATCACTTGCTCTTTGAGCAATATCGGCTACTGTATTTTCGGCTAGTAAAATTTTCCCATTGGCATTAGTAATTGGCTTTGGTTGAATAACTGAGATTGGATTACTACTTTCACTAAGTTTGCCAGATTGCAGCTGCCCGAAAAAAAAGGCGGCAGGAATCAAAAGACCAATCAGTATGCCACCAAGCCAGGGTATAACTTTTTCCCTATTAATCATTTTGCTTCACTTCCTCTTTCTTCAATTTCTTCGTAGAGTGGTGTGGACAAATAACGCTCCCCTGTACTGCAAGCAACAGTAATAATAAGTTTATCGCGACTTTCTGCTCTTTTTGCTACTTCTAGAGCTGCAAAAACATTAGCGCCGGTGCTGATACCGGCAAATATCCCCTCGCTTTTAGCAAGCAGGCGCGTAGTGACAAAGGCATCTTCATTACTGACTTTAATAACCTCATCAATAATCTTTAAGTCTAATACATCTGGAATAAAACCTGCCCCTATTCCTTGAATTTTATGTGGACCTGGTTGCAAAGGCAAACCAGCCAGTTTTTGTGAAATTACCGGGCTATCGGCAGGTTCAACAGCAATTACTTTTAAACTAGGTTTTCTTGCTTTAATTACCTGGCCAACACCAGTGATAGTACCACCGGTTCCTACGGCTGAAATAAATATATCAATCTTGCCATCGGTTTGAGACCAGATTTCTTCTGCTGTTGTCAGTCTATGTATTTGAGGATTGGCCGGATTTTTAAATTGTTGCAGCATATAGGCATCTTTATTGTTCGTAACATATTCTTCTGCTCTAGTGATTGCCCCTGTCATTCCATTGGTCCCAGGCGTCAAAATAAGCTCAGCGCCAAAGGCTTTCAAAAGCCGCCGTCTTTCGATAGACATAGTATCAGGCATAGTGAGCACAAGCCGGTAGCCGGACGCAGCAGCGACAAAGGCAAGAGCAATGCCGGTATTGCCAGATGTAGGTTCAACAAGTAATGTCTTACCAGGTGAAATTAATCCTTTTTTTTCAGCATCCTCAATCATGGCTAAGCCGATACGATCTTTGACTGAGCCTAAGGGATTTTGAAATTCTAGTTTTAATCCGATAGTCGCCGGCAACCCATACGATAGTTTATTCAAACGGACTATAGGAGTGCCGCCAATTATTTTTGTAATATTAGAAGCAATAGGCATAGATATTCATTACCTTGTATCTAGCCGGAAAAAAGTCTATTTAACTTTTTGGCTCGGAAAAGGGTTATTGGCTTTTAGATTGGCTAAACTCTTTTCACCTATTTCCTTTAGAATCTTGCCTCTTTTAAAGACCGGACTATTTTGATTACTTTCGGAAGATTTCATCATTTGTGTACCTTTGGCTATCAAATTATTTGCGTTGACAATATTTGACTTATATTTTTTTTGCATGCGCTTTTCGTCCCCAGTGAAGTCTGAGCCCATGGCGTTAGGATTACTGGCTGTAGTTTCATTCAATCCTGGTAATACTGCGTTTGGATTACTGTCTTCTGGCAAATCATGAGAATAATCTGTACTACCGCTGCTGCCAGTGCTACTGCCTGAGCCACCAGCATTTGTGCCAAAGAAATTATTGCCCTGACTATAAGCGCAAATTGTTGTAGCCGAGATAGCCGCTAGAGCTAAAGTGGCGGAAATAATAAGTTTTTGAGAATTATTACTTTTGCATAATGGTTGTGCTTGGGTTTTCATTTTTAATTTACCTCTTAGCTGTGCCTTTGTATATTTAACACAATTACTTCTTTTATGCCTTAGCTAGTTCAGCTTGCTGTAACAATGGACAGTGCTTTTTAGCAAAATCTGTCGCTTTTTCAAAAGCATAAGCTGCTTCTAAGACTCTTCTATCATTGAGCGGTGCCCCCATAAATTGCAGTCCAATAGGCATACTATTTTCAAAGCCGCAGGGGACAGAAATGGCTGGCAATCCGGCTAAATCAGCAGGGATACTGGCTATATCTGCCATGTACATTTTTAACGGATCATCTGTGCGCTCACCAAATTTAAAGGCGGTAGTAGGCGAAGTAGGGCAAATGACTAAATCATGTGACTTAAATACATCATTGAATTCTTCAGTAAGCAATCGGCGCACACGCTGTGCCTTTTTGTAATAAGCATCATAATAACCAGAACTTAGCACATAAGTGCCAAGCATAATGCGACGCTTCGGTTCAGCGCCAAAACCAGTCTGACGAGTTGATAAATACATGCTAAGTAAATCTTGGGCATCTTTATCTCTGATACCGTATTTAACACCATCGTAACGGGCTAGATTCGAGCTTGCTTCAGCCGGGTTAAGTATATAATAAACTGGTAAAGCATATTTGACTTTCGGCATGGACACTGTGTCAATCTTCGCTCCCAGGCTAGTTAATGTCTCAATGGCTTTGTTTATTGCGGCTTCAACCCCAGGCTCATTACCTTCGCCAGTTAATTCTTTGATAACGCCAATTTTTAAGCCTTTTAAGTTCTTTATTTTCGGTAAGTCATTTAATAACGAGAATAGATTATTCTCTTCACCGCGTGATTTTTCAGGTATTGAAGTTGAGTCATGCGGATCATGTTTAGCCATAACAGCTAATGTGCGAATAGCATCTTCAACACCACGGGTGAAAGGACCAACGTGATCTAAGCTAGAAGCTAAAGCAATAAGGCCAAAACGCGAAACAAGGCCATAAGTAGGCTTCATTCCAACAATGCCACAAAGCGAAGCTGGTTGTCTAACTGAGCCACCAGTATCAGTGCCTAGCGCAATAGTGGCATAACCAGCCGCGCATGCTGCTGCCGAGCCACCTGAGCTGCCACCAGGAACGTAATCAAGGTTCCAGGGATTAGCCACTTTGGCATAAGCAGAATTTTCATTTGAGGATCCCATGGCAAATTCATCACAATTGGTTTTACCAATGCATACAGCGCCGGCTTCAAATAAAAGTTTGACAGCTGTTGCGTCGTAAATAGGGGCAAAGTTCTCTAAAATTTTACTGCCGCATGTATTTGGGTAATTGCTTACACAAAGAACATCTTTAACTGCTAACGGAACACCAGCTAAAGGTGGTAGCATGCTGCCTGCGGCAACAAGACTATCTACTTGTTTGGCTTGTTTAAGAGCTAGGTCTTTGGTGAGACAAAGAAAAGCGTGTGTTGATTTATCTGAATTTTCAATATAAGTATAATGGGCTTGTGCTATATCAACTGCCGAAGCTTCTTTGCTCATAAGCAATTTGTTTATTTCACTAATACTTTTACCGATTAAGCTCATAATTCCTACATCAATTTAATTCTTGGAATATTTACAAAATAACAATGAGCAATTGTGTCCGCCGAAACCAAAACTATTGGACAAAGCCAAATTAATTGGCACATTTTTGCGTGCTTTATGAGGAACATAATCTAAGTCGCATTCAGAATCTGGATTATCTAAGTTTATTGTTGGTGGGGCGATAGAATCTTTAATTGCTAATGCGCAAACAGCAGCTTCTAATGCGCCGGCAGCTCCCAATAAATGTCCAGTCATAGACTTAGTCGAACTTATCATGAGCTTCTTGGCATGCGGACCAAAGACACTTTTGATAGCCCTTGTTTCAGCCTTGTCCCCAAGCCAGGTTGAGGTACCATGCGCGTTAATATAATTTATTGCTTCCGGCTTTACGTTCGCTTCTTTAATTGCTTGTTCGATGGCTCGTGCCGCTCCAGCGCCATCAGGTCTTGGCTGCACAATGTCAAAAGCATCAGCTGTAGAGCCATAACCAACCATTTCAGCATAAATAGGGGCGCCTCTTTTTAAAGCATGGCTTAGAGATTCGAGGATTAAAATCGCGGCTCCTTCGCCGATAACAAATCCATCTCTATCTTGGTCAAAAGGACGGCTTGCTTTTTCTGGTTCATCATTACGCGTAGACAATGTACGAGCAGAAGAAAATCCAGACATAACCAGAGAAGTTATTGGCGCTTCGCTGCCGCCCGCAAACATTACATCAACCTCGCCTCTTTGTATAAGTCTATAAGCATCTCCCACCGAATGAGCAGAAGTTGCACAAGCAGTGACTGTGCAGAGATTGGGACCTTGCGCATTGTGGATCATTGATATCCAACCGGCAGCCATATTGACAATGAGCATGGGTACGGTCATAGGCGAACAGCGGTCCGGACCCTTATTCATTAAGACACGAAATTGGTCTTCGATGGATTGAAATCCCCCCGCCGCTGATCCAACTACCACACCTACTCTTTGCGGATCAAGCGTACTACTATCTAGCTTGGCATCTTCAAGTGCTAAATAACTGCCGGCAATAGCCAACTGAATAAAGCGATCAGTACGCTTTATTTGTTTTGGTTCCATCCATTTGGTAGCGTCAAAGTCAGTAATTTCAGCAGCAATTTTGCTTGCTGGTTGCTGAGCCTCTGAAATGCGCGTAACTCGTTTTACACCAGATCGTCCTTGAACAATGCCGCGCCAAAATTCTTCTTTGCCAATACCAACAGAAGAAACAATACCAATTCCTGTAATTACAACGCGCTCTACCATTGAATTTAATTGCTCTTAAACAAAAGCCGTACACAAAGCCAGTTGGGTAAAGACGACCTTTGTTTTATTAAGATGAATAGCGTCTATACGTGAGTAGCAATGTATTTAACAGCTTCGCCAACGGTGGTGATCTTTTCAGCCTCTTCGTCGGGGATTTCCATGCCAAACTCTTCTTCAAGCGCCATGACTAATTCCACTGTGTCGAGTGAGTCTGCACCTAAATCTTTGGTAAAGCTTGCTTCCATCGTCACTTCATCAGCATTTACATTGAGCTGCGCGACGGCCACCTTCTTCACTCGTTCGAAGGCTTCCTTTTCTTCCATATTACGCCTGTTCCTCCTACTATATAAAAAACGTGTGTCAGAAACGCATGAAAATCCGAGCTGGCCGCTAGAGCGCACCACGGGGAACTAGAATATCATGCCTGACCATTTAGATTAACAGCTTAGGCCGATTCGTAACTTCTTTACAAACAACGAGCCAATTGCGATACCAAAACACAGCTTGCCTGGCTTAGTATGGTCAATTAGACCAAGCTAAGGTTTATGTATAGAGTCCACCGCTAACTTCTAATACTTGTCCAGTGACATAGGAGCCTGAACCAGCAAAAAAGAGTACAGCTTGGGCTATGTCTTCCGGTGTACCCATCTTGCCAAGAGGAATTTTCTCAACTACTTTCTTTATTTTCTCTTCACCAAGTGCTTTGGTCATATCGGTATCAATAAAGCCAGGAGCAACGGCATTGGAAGTGATATTGCGCGAAGCGTATTCCAGAGCGATGGTCTTAGTGAAGCCAATAAGCCCAGCTTTGGCAGCAGCATAGTTGACCTGCCCCGCATTACCATGCACCCCTGTGGTGCTGGCAATATTGATAATGCGCCCCAATCTTTGTTTAGCCATAATCTTAAGAATAGGTTGGGTGACTTTAAAAGCAGAAGTCAAATTGGTATCGATTACTGCTTGCCAGTGTTCTTCACTCATGCGCATAAAAAGGTCATCACGTGTGATGCCAGCATTGTTAACAAGAATGTCTATACGACCAAATTTATTCATGATAGTTTCAACCATCTCATTAATCTCTTCGCTGACAGTCACATTACAAGGTGCTGATATTGCTTCTATTCCGAGCAACTGAAATTCTTGCGCCGTGGCAATGCTCAGGTCAGTATTGATATCATTTATGACAATCTTGGCTCCAGCTTGAGCCAGCGTAGTAGCGATAGCCTTACCAATACCTCTTCCTGAGCCGGTGATAACAGCTACCATGTCTTTCAACTTTCGCGGATTATCTGCTGTTTTCAACATTGGTAATACATTTGATGCATTCATTCACTACTCCCATTTTCAGTAGCAGCTATGCTGCCTAGTAAAACAGACAACCAAATCTTGACTACTGAAATTACCTGACAAGTAGCCATTATGCCAGAGTGATCTAGGAACGCTCTTAGTCACACATCATTTTTCACTCTCATTTACAGGATAATTTCTGTAACTGTTTTCAAGTAGTAAATCGGAATTGTATTGGTGGACGGCTATACTCATTATTTGGTTGGAGAGGCTGACTGTGGAAACCAATTCTTTCCCCTACAAACTTGCAGCCGTCGATCTAGACGGTACGCTCTTAGACCCTGAAAAGAAAATGAGCAAAGCTAATGTGCTGGCATTACGGAAGCTTGAACAAGCAGGGGTTACTATTGTTCTTGCCTCAGGACGGACTCATGATAGTGTGATGAAATTTCAAGCGCAGCTGGAATTGACTGGACCGGTGATTTCTAGTCATGGAGCGATAGCTAAAGATTCTCATTCGGGGAACATTATCTCTTTTAACCCTTTAACAGCACAGTTGGCAAGAAATGCTGTAAGTGAGGCGAAAAAAAAAGGCGCCACTGTCATTTATTGTCAGCTTGGTGGTGTGTTTACTTGCGAAGATAATGAATGGACAAAATTATTCAAAGCGCGTTCAAACGGCGAGCTCCGTTTCGTTGACACTTTCGAATCTTTGCATGTTGGCGATCCTTATAAAATCATTTGGATGCACAAGCCAGAAGTGCTTTCACAGATTCATGAAAATCTCGATATTGATTTTGTCAAAGAATATTATATAGCGCGTGGGGATCAGGAACATTTAGAATTCTTGTCTAACCAAACAAATAAAGGCGCTGCTTTAGAAGCTGTCGCTAAACATTTCAATATTGCTAGAAATGCAGTTCTTAGTTTTGGGGACGCAGATAATGACATACCAATGCTATTGTGGGCAGGATTAGGCGTGGCAATGAACCATGCTACTGCTGGTGCTAAGGCTGTGGCTAATCTTCAAACACCAGCCGGTCTACCTGAAACTAGTTTTGCCCGGGCAGTAGAAGCAGTCTTTGCACAGGCGAACACTTAAGAAGAGTATTGCAACAATATTGTTATTCTAAATTACGAACTAGTTCTTCTTCTCCCAATACTTTCCAACTTGCCAGCGCATTTGTTCTCAAACCTGCCCGGCGCTGACGCCATTGCCGCTCCAGCCCTATCAGAGCGCCAAATAAAAGAGCTAATACGATTCTAAAGCTAAAATCAAGCCAGGACATAGCCTCATCTGTTTTTGTTTGTTCACAAAACACTTATACCCGTAAAGCAACGGATACTCACTACTTTGACCTCTATAAGGGGTTTGTGGAAAATCTTTCAAGACCAAATTTGGCAAATTTCGATTAAAATGCTTTTTCAAGAGGACAAATATGACTAGGTGGCCCTATTCTTTAGTATTGATTCTGCTGCTCGCTCTCTTATTGGGCGCGCAAAGCCACAACCTCGCCTGGGCGCAAGACGACGAAGGGGAGTCAGGCGCTAAACAAAAAGCCTTTGCCCTCTATCAACAAGCATTGCGCGCCTATCAAGGTGAAGATTATCAAACTTGTGCGCAATTGTGCCGAGACGCGATGGAGTTTGACAATCAGGACAAGCAACTCTTTCATTTGGCAGGTTTGGCTTTTGCTAAGAGTGGCGAAAATGATCAGGCTTTGCTGAGTTTCCGTGAGGCACTTGCTATTGATAATAATTTTACTCCGTGCCGCAACAATATGGGTCTGCTGCAAATGACGATTGGCCGTCTGGATGAAGCGAAAATGACCTTTCTACAATGTATAAAAATACAGCCCAATTATCCTGATGCCCATTATCATCTTGGCGAGATTTTGCAAAAACAGGGAGACTTAGATGCAGCCATTGAAGAATATGAAACAGCTACACGCTTAAAACCTGATTATTTTGAAGCTCAACGCGACTTGGGCTTAGCAATATATGAAAGAGCAAGTTCTGGTCTAAGCGATATTAGTGATTGTGAGGACAAGTTAAAAATAGCAGAAAAACTTGCTCCCACTAATCCAATGATTCATTATCATTTAGGCAATATTTATTGTGCTGACGGCAAATATGACGAGGCTGAAAGCCAATTCAGAGCCGCATTGAGCTTTGATCCCAAACTAGCAGCAGCACATTACGAGCTTGGCCGCTTGCGCTATTATCGCGGCGATCCTGATCGCTGTCTTGTTGAATTGAATCTAGCTAGTAAAGTTAGCCCAAACTATACAGATGCGAAAAAATATCCAGCCATAGATATTGCTAAATTGAAAGCCATGATGGCTAAAAGTTTTGAAATAAAGAGCAATTTCAAACAAGCAGTAAGTTTTTTGAGCGATGTTGCTGCCATGACGAAAGATAATAAGCCTTTATTGAAACATATAAGCAAGCTTGAAAAGCAAAAAACAGATCCTGCTCGCCAGAAGGCAGGCTGTTTAGATGATGCTGTGCAGGCTATGCTTATTCATGGCATCACTCAATGTGACGCTAGAGAATTTGACGCAGCAAAATCTACTTTTGAGGCAATGACTAATCATTATCCGGGTTGCTTTGAAGGCTGGCAAAATCATGGCGCTCTTCAAGAAGCAGCCAGTAATTTGCAAGCAGCTATGGCAGATTATAAAAAGGCAATGGAATTAGCCCCTGATTATGATGGTCTTTATTTTAATATGGCTTATTTGCTTGAAAAAATGGGATTAGCAGCAGAAGCTGGTAGTATGTATCAACAGTTTCATGCCCTTTCTGGTAAATATCCTTATGATTCACGACATATAGTAGGCTTAGAACAAGAATACGCGAGGCAACAAACAAGAATGCGAGGTAAATAATGGCACAACAAGTCACAACACTAACACTTAAACAATACAAAGAGAAGAAGAAAAAAATTGTTTCTTTGACTGCTTATGATTATTCAACAGCGCAAGTTCTAGACCGTAACGGAGTTGATGTAATTCTGGTGGGTGATAGCCTGGCGATGGTGGTTTTGGGTCATAAATCCACACACCCGGTGACAGTTGATCAAATGATTCACCATACCCAAGCTGTAGTGCGTGGCGTCGAAAGAGCTATGGTAGTGGCGGATATGCCATTTATGAGCTACCAAGAAGATGTAAAAGAAGCGATAAAAAATGCTGGTCGTTTTATTAAAGAAGCTCGTGCTCAAGCTGTAAAGGTAGAAGGTGCAAGCAGACTGACCTTGGAGATTATTGAACGGTTAGTAGAAATTGGTATTCCTGTAATGGGACACCTTGGTTTTACTCCCCAATCAGTACATGCCTTAGGTGGTTTTCGCGTGCAGGGTAAAACCGCTGAAAAAGCCATGAAGCTTATGAACGACGCTCAGGCTTTAGAGCGAGTAGGTGTTTTTGGAATGGTACTGGAAATGGTGCCTGCTTCTGTCTCTAAGATTATTACTGAAACTCTTGAAGTGCCAACAATAGGTATTGGCGCAGGACCTTATTGCGATGGTCAAATATTAGTAGTAGACGATATGCTTGGCAAATTTACCGATTTTAAACCATCTTTTGTGAGGCAATATGCAAATTTAGCTGAGGTATCAAGCCAGGCAATTGCCAATTATGCTGACGATGTGCGCAATAATAATTATCCAAACAATGAAGAAAGTTTTCACTTATCTAGCGAAGAAGAAGCGGCACTTTTATCGTGCATTGGCAGCAAAGTATTTCACTAAAACTAACGGTTCAAAAATCTGCTAAATGTCTAAGATCAATACAGCGGGTGCAATGGGCAAATATCTAGTGCCGGCGTGTATTCTTGCCGTGATTGCTCTCATCTGTTTTGGTAGGACACTGGGTAGCTATTTTGTCGCCGACGACTTTGCGCAAGTTAGCTACGCTTCAAGTATCTGTAACGGTAACTGGCATGCGCTCTGGGCAAACTTCACTGGTAACTATATGCAAATTCCAGTGATGAAGATTTATCGGCCGTGTTTGCTCCTTTCCTTTATTTTTGACTATGAGCTTTGGCATACAAACGCTTTTGGCTATTTTTTAACTAATATATTATTGTTGATTGCCACAGCCGTTATGCTCTATGTTTTTCTTAGAGAATTGACCAGATCGTGGGAAGTTAAGCGATCTATGCTCTTTTCGTTTTTGAGCGCCGCTTTGTTTGTGAGCAGCCCGTTACATTGCGAATCGATTTCATTTGTCAGCGGAAGAGACAATGCTCTGAGCGCATTGTTCTACTTGCTTGCCCTTTGGTGCTTTGTCAGGAAGAGCGCGTCAGAAAATGGCCGCAGAAAGATATTTCTGATTATCGGTGTAATATCTTTTTGGGCGGCTTTGCTGTCCAAAGAAATGGCCATTGGCTTGCCGGTAGTTCTAACAGGACTAGTCTTTTTTCTGCCCGAACTTTTTTCCTCTAAGCCAAGTATTATCTCCGATGCCACTAGCTCAGTCCCTAGTTCAACAACCGACAAATATACTTTGAAAGAACGTTTGCTCTTAGCGTTTAAGGAAGCAATGCCAGCTTGGTTAACTACCCTTGTGTATCTAGGAGTACGATTTTTGGCTTTAGGAACTTTTACTGGCGGCTATGTGGGAAATATTGGTGCTCAATTGATGGCGAATCTGGCTCACCGCTGGACGAATATTGATACCATCAATAAGATTATTTATCCGATTAACACCGAAGTTTATGGTGGCGCTCTTGGTGATGAGACACGGTTGACTCTAGTATATGCTGTCCTTTCTACACTTATTATTTTAAGGATTCATTGCCACAATTTTCCCAAGAACATGCTTGGGTTTTTGATTTTGTGGACGCTTACTACTATCGCCCCCCTCTATCAAATGTGGGCACTTGGCCAAAATCTAGCTGGATCTAGGTTTTTCTTTTTTCTCACTATTCCTTTGGCAATAGTGATACCGCTTCTAATACTAATTCCCTGTAAGAAAGCCGACTCCCATAACGGTAATTCTGATATTGTTCCGGCAGTTGATGCTCGCATTGGTGAAGCGCGAGCCAGCGAGACTCTGGGGGGCGTGACACTGGTTGCGCTTGTAATATTAAGTACCAAGATTACCTATATAAATAATATTCCGTGGGTTCATGCTGGCAAGCAGACCCGGGCGTTTTTATCGGCAAATCAAAATCTGGCCAAGTCTCTACCATCTGGAAAGAAAGTAGCGCTGTTGGGTATACCTAACGAAATAGATGGAGCGCACATAATTTATAATGGATCCACTTTTCATGTGATGATGTCACCGCCTTTCTCACAGGAAAACTATACTTCTAAATTTATTACTTTTGCTCCCATTTTCTATGGTGCCTCTGAGCTCATAAATTCGCAGAGGTTAAAGGAAACTTTGTCTGATCCAGACGTTATTAGTTTAGTAGTCTGGAATGAAAAGACACTAAAACTGGATAACGTTGACTTCCCCTCCCGAGGAATCTTGGTTGAGAAGCGCTCTGCTGCTCCCATAGAACTCGAAAAGTCAAATGGGCTTATTGCCTCTTTTATTTCGAGCAATGAAATGATGAGTAACAGTGCTCACCGGCTATGTCTTTACGATCATGGTTGTTTTACCGCTTCCAAAAAAGCTAACCCTTATCAATATGACTTTGTTGAAGTGATACTGAAGGCTTCGTCAGCCAAAGAACCAATCTTTGTATATTGGAGAGGAGATGAAGCGCAGGGCTCCGACTGGCAAGATCTTAAACATCCAGCGCAAAAACTGGTCTTTAACGCTAATTCAACAGTCAATACCAGGGTACGTTTATCCGATCATTGGCACTGGTTTACGCAAAGCGATATCAGTCGCTTGCAGCTGAAATTCCTACCTGGTCAAGATATTCAAATAAAAGACATGCGGCTAGTCTCAGCCGATAGCCTGGTTCCAAAAATTGCCATTGAAACTGTGCAAGCAGATAATTCCGGTGTCTATTCAATAGGAAAAGACGGTATTTGGCTAGATGCTGACGCGAACGGCATCAAGGATTGTACTGCTCTAAAAATAGAAATTTCAAAACCAAATTATTTTTTTGACGGATTACAGCAAGACGAAACCAAAGACGCGACTTTAACTTCACTAATTGAACCAGCAAATAAAGGGCGGCTATATATTAGCGATAAAGTTTTTCCTTTATCAGCTTATTATCAATTGCGTGCCTTAGGTTTAGATGGCTCCAGTAATCCTGTTGGGGAAAGATCAGATCCAATCACAATCAGTTTTGCCAAATAAAAGCCTGGGCATTCAGATTTATATTTGCCTATAGCGTTCCTACGCAAGGGCGGTTTCTATGGTTTGTGTGAAGCAATCTATTTCTTCTTCAGTGTTATATATGTGTAAACTGATTCTGATATAGTCAGCGTCCTCACTGGATTTGCTTCCAAGACAATAATCTCCACTTCTAACAAATATTTGTTGTTGATCGAGATATTGAGCTAAATCATTTGAGGTTACATTGGCAATTCTAAAGCCTATAATGCCGAATCCTTTAGCACAATCATAGCTAGCAAATCCTGGAGCAAACTCTATTCCCGGGATGTCCTTTAGCTTCTGATACAAAAGATGAGTAAGATGGGATAGATATTCTTCTATATTAATCATATCTATTGAGTCAACAAATTCTAAGGCTGCCTTTAGTGAAAAGATGGCTGGTAAATTCAACGTCCCACATTCTAAAAGACCAGCTAAACTGGATTTGTCTATGTGGATCCGATTTTCTATGATCTTGGTAGAACTTTTTGATCCGATACGTATTGGCCATATAGTAGTCCTTATGTCTGGATTGACCCATAATATGCCTACGCCATTGGCCGCAAACATTTTATGTCCTGAAAAGGAAATGAAATCTACATTTAAAGCTTGCGCATCAACCATTGCATGTCCAATACTCTGACTGGCGTCGAGCGAAAGCAAGGCATCTTTTGACAAATGCTTCCTTAAGTCTGCGAGATCTTTTTGGTCCCATTCTAAACCATAGAGATGGTGAATATGAGACATTGCCACTAAACGTGTTTTAGTGCTGATCTTTGCTCTAATGTCGTCCCGATCATACATTCCTCTATAATGCATAGAAAATGGAACTATTTCTATGTTTTTCCCCAGCCGTTGTAATTGCGATTGTAGATTGAACCAGGGTAATATTGCTGATTGATGATCATCTAGACAAAGCATAATTTGATCTCCATCACGAAGATTAACCAAGCCCCAGCTATTAGCAACGAGATTAAGACTATCGGTTGCACCGGATGTGAAGGCGATATCGCTTGGTTTTGCGTTCAGGAATTTGGCTACGTGATTGCGGGTTTCTTCAACTTGGTGGTGCAACTTATTAGCTAAAGCATAGGCAGCTCGGTTAGAGTTTGCGCAACTATTCTCGTAGAATGAATGCATTGCTTCAATGACTTGGTACGGCTTTTGTGTTGTGGACGAATTATCAAAAAAAATAGTTTTTGGGTATTTTTTAATTGCTGGAAAGTTTTCGCGTAGTTGGCTGACCTTGGACAGTACCCCTGGTCGCGAAGCCTCCATACAAGTTGTGGTAGCCTGGTCATGCATTTTGAGAACCTTTAGGCTAAAATCAATGCGGGCTGATTGTTGTTTAAATTAGGCAAATGGCTTGCAGTTTCGTAGAGAATTTTCCAAGCGGCAAATCCTCCCTTGAGACTCCAAGCATTAAGGCCCTTGCTGTTAAAATAGGCAGCAAACCGTCTGGATTGTTCTCCTACTGGGCAGACAAAGAATATTTTTTGATTGGCTGAAAATGGAATGCCCCAGTTTAATAAGTCTTCCAGGGTATTAGCCGGGATATTGATTGATTGATCTATATGACTACTCTTATAGGCTAACTGGCCACGAATATCAACAACTAAAGGTCTTGGTGTTTGCTCCAACCATTCTATTGCTATATGTGGCGAAAGTTCGGGACTTGAATCAACAGCTGCTTCACTTATGGCAGAAAGCCCGGCCTTCTTGGGAGCCATTCCAAATAATTCTGGACGGTATTTTTGTATGTAGGATAAATACCACTCCACCCTGTCGCAAACAATGAATACTATGTTTTGCTGTGTTACTAATTCTTCATCCATTGACCTGAAATATTTAAGAACAGCCGCAAAACTAGCGCCCCCTGTAGGCCCTGATAAAATTCCACAGGATCGAATTAAAGTTAACATCGCATCTAACGATTCATTGAGTTTTACCTCAACAATGTCTTCATAGAAGCCGCTTTCGAAGAGTCCGACTTCATACATTTCATCTACATTTCTTATTCCTGGCAGCGGTTGTCCCTTAGAGGAGATAATGCCAATATTTTTTAATTTCGGGTTTTGCTCTTTAAGACGAATACCAGTTCCGCGAGTAGAGCCCGTAGTTCCCAGACCACCAAAGAAATAATCCACTCGTTCTAAGTCTTGAGCAATTTCTTCTCCTGTCATCACAGTATGAGCTTCTAAGTTTCTGATGTTAGTATATTGAGAGGTATGGAAGTATTTTTCTGGATCACTATTGATTATCTGCTCAACAATGAATTGAGGATCATTTGGATCTGTTGGATCAAGGCACTGTGATTGCCCCGGCAATTCTTCAATTTCCGTACCTAGTAATTGCAGTATTTGTTTTACTTCTTTAACCAGAATACGATTCGTCACTATCTTAAAGGGAATTTGATGCATAGATAAGATCATTTGTAACGCTTTTGCTGTGTTGCCACTTGAGGATTCAATCACGGTCTGTGATTTCGCTTTTATATCATTTAAATCATGACGCAACATATTCCAAGCAGTTTTATCTTTCACCGATCCAAATGGATTAAGAAGCTCAAGCTTAGCAAAGAGATTGATATTTTTTAGACCATGGACAGATTGATCTATTTCCAGTAATGGTGTATTCCCGATCAACTGTGTAATGTCTTTAACGATCATTATTGTCTCCTGAGGCTATGATGACCACGGCTGATATTTCTGATCTAAGGACCAGGCGAATCGTTCACCATCTCTGTATATAGCTACCTTGGCTGCAATTGGATGCATGATTGCCTCGCAGGCACTAAAATCCATGAAATAACCAGCTGTGTTTGGAAAGATTATGAGATCGCCCGCTTGTGGCATTTGTTTGACAAGGGTTTGATGTCGGTAGATGAGGTCGCTTTCTAAGCATAGATTGCCAGCAAAGTAGACGGGTGTGAGCTCGTTTGTATTGATCACGTTGGAGTGGCGATATTGAATGATTGGATCAACAAAAAATTCTTGGTCCAAAAAACATAAATCTTGCCGTTTCATTTCTAGACAGATGAGATTTTCACCCAGGCTAGACTTGCGGGTAGAAGTGATTGAACTTATGGTTATGCCGATTTGATCTAAAAGTGATCGGCCAGGCTCAATCCAAAGTTGGATACCATTAGTTCTTAAAAATTGAGCAATCTGCATATCATTATGATTGGATAAAGTTTGCTCTAGCAGTTCTTCGAGAAACTTAGGACCAGTGAGAGGATCGTAATAGTTATAACTATTGAAGCTTCCTCGCAAAGCCTGCTTATCCGCTTTTAGCCCAAAGGAATTTCCCTGCCATGTTATTGGAGCACGAACCCCCATAACTGCTTCCCTTAGGGCAGTAGTGTAGTTGTGCCAATCTGATTGGTGGGCGAGATAATTTAGTTTAAAGCCGCCGCCAATATTTAGAACATACGGTTGGAAGCCCAGAAAAAGTGCTTGCTCAAAAACTTTCAAACATTGTTCAACAGCTGAGCTTTTCTCTAATACACTGATCGTATCTAAATGAAAAGCAAAGCCAATTAAATTTAAAGTGTTAGTTGATTGAGCCAATATTTTAAAAGCAGTCTCAATCTCATTCTCGCAGATGCCGAAACGGCTAGATTTGTGCCGAGATTGTGTTTGTGTGTTAGCGAAGCTCGAAAGACGCAGTAGAATGGCGGTTTTATTAGTCTGTTTCTGTTTTTCTTTTAGTTTAACTATTTGCTCTAGCTCCGCAATGTTATCTATATTGATCACAATATTGTGTGCCAAGGACAAAGCTAAAAAGTCAATGTTTTTCGGGCCGGTTGCTTCAATTCTATTTGCGGTAAAACCACAACCAAGAGCGTGTTTCAGTTCGGTAACCGAAGCCACGTCAATACACACATCTTCTGTTGAAAGTCTTTTAATAATACTGTCTGACCTGTTTGCTTTATGCGCGAAATAAATCTTGCCTGGTAAACGGAATTTATCGAAGATTTCTTGGAAGGCGATGATATTATTTTTTAGCAAATCTGGAAATAATATGTTGAGCGGACTGCCTAGGCCATTAACCAGGTCAAACGCCAGCTGTCTTTCTTGTAAAAAGCTTTCTACTTCAGGACTAAGATTAGGCGATAATTTTAAGGGGGAGTTGACCAAATGGCTTGATGGTCGGTTCGATTCTAGCTGTTGCATTAATACTGCGTCCTTCACTTTGAACCAACCAGAAGCTTTTCTTCCGGATAAGAAGAATCTACAAGCACCTTTTCGTATTGAAAATCTTGATCAAGCCCATCAGAGAGGCTGGTGCCATAGTATGCGTCATACCATTCGCGAGAATTTTTTTTGTGCACTTCAATTAATGTCTTTAAGTATTCTTGCCAGTCTCTCTTACGGTCTTTCCAAACCACGAAGACGCGATCAAATACTTCGTCCTGCTCAGATTCAAACAATGTGAGAGAATCTTTCACTCCTTGTTCGAAGGCTTTGAGATGCCGCGAATAAGGAATTATACCTAATAACTTTTCTTTCTCAATATGTTGTTCAATAAATTGTCTGTCCTGTTGCCCGTCTGCTTTGTTAGCAATAACAAAAGTTTGCTCTTTGAGTTTTTGGCCTAGTCGAATAAAGTCTTGATAAACTTTGATAGACTTTTCCGTTGGTTCAACCACGAATATATTCATGTCGTAAGCAAAAGCTAGCGACGTAGCGACATTATCAGTGCCAGCATTAGTGTCAGTGACTACATAGTCCTCTGGTCCATCGAGCAAGTGATGAAAAACCGCAGCCAATGAACCAAGCTTCGAATGGTAACAAGAGGCACCAACGTCCTCTTGTTGATAAGTCCCTACAGTAAGCAGCGAAATATTGTTTGCATGTAAGCCATTGCTAGCAATAAATGGATCACTATTAGACACCCGAATGAATTTAGAAAGTAAGGATGGAGGGGTGCTACTTATTAAAGGGCGATTGCCTAAGTCGATTCTGGAACCTCTTATATAAGAAGCTATTTCTTTAAAGTTTTCCCCAAGCTCATATTGTTCGCCTGAAAAATCGATGCGGAGCGCACTTTTTAGATGGATGTTTACATCCGCGTCGATAGCAAGCACGTAGGCGCCCGCCTTCATCAGATATTTAATGAAACCAGCTGCTGTAGTGGTTTTGCCGGCGCCGCCCTTGCCAAAGAAACCTATCCTCATGAAATCTTCTCCATATAATTTAGTTTCAAAATGAAAATGATAACCGTGATCATTTTCATTTGCAAGAACATTAGCGAACATTAATACTTGTGGCAATTTCAAAAATGCGCAAAGCAAGCAGCAATTGCTAATAAACTCAATGCGGATTAACACGAACACAGGATTAGCAAAAAGCGATTCTTATATTTTGGAATGATATAACTAAAACGAAAATTGTTTAAGAGCAAGGACAGCAGGATTTGGGTTTAGCTGGATTTGCAGCACAAGCAGTACCACTTTGACTAGTAGTATCAGATTTGGTACCTGACTTTGCACTGCCAGATAAGAAAGTAGCGTTCCATACGCGGGCAAGATTATCACTATTGCAATGACTGCAATTAACAGGTGAGATGTCATTCATCGAACGTTCGATAACAAACGCCTTGTCACATTGTCGGCAACGATATTCGTATTCTGGCATGCAATAAATCCTCTACCAAATATAATTAAGGGGCATGTTGTAATTCGGGTGCCGCTTTCACATTAGTTTTATTGGGAGATTTAGTCGATTCAATTTCTTTCTCCTTGTCTTTCTCTGAACGGTTATGCTTAAGATCAAGCTTGCCAGTCATCCAGGCGGAAATATCATTGACTGAAATCAAAGCCATAAGAAATAATAAGGTAACTGTACCCCATTTTATCATTTCGCCCTGTACACGTTGGTTTACTGGTTTGCGAAATACCGCTTCGTAAGCCATAAAGGCTAAGTGCGAACCATCCAGAGGAGGGAAAGGTATGAGATTAACAATAGCAAGATCGAGACTAATAAGCACCGTGAATAAAAACACTTGGTTCCAATCTTGTCGAGTAATTTCAGAGCCAATTTTTATTACTCCCAATACACCATGAATATCCTGGAAGCCAGGTACGGCCTGCCCGCTAGCATTCTTACCATTATGAAAAATATGTGCTCCTAAACCAGAGAATAGTTGACCAGCAGCGTCTATCATACTGTAGGTCCAAAACCATAATTTTTTGGCTGTTAACACGAATATATTGGAATAATTACCCTCAGCCTTATGATAAGTGATTGGTCCTTGGCCAGCTAAACCCATACCTACTTTGCCAGCGTCATTAGTATTCATGGAGAAACTAAGCTGTTGTTCTACGCCATTGATAGTACGTTTAACATCTATTTTTACTTCTTCGTTTTTATGGCCACTGAGAATGGTTACTGCATCCGATGGACTGCTAACAAATTCGCCATTGATAGTCAATAGTTGATCTTTTGGCAATATGCCAGCGTTAGCGGCAATTGGATTTTCTTTAGGTAGTGAGTAAACGAAAGTGGATTGTATCGGTTCACCAAGGAGAACAAGCATAGCCATCATGATAAAGTAAGCGAAAATAATGTTGAAACCTGGGCCTGCAAAAGCAACTAGTGCTCTTTGCCATATAGGAAATTTCTTTAGTGGTTTGAGTTGCACATTAAAGGCTTGTTCGGCGCTCGACTCATCATTTAATTCTGGGATGGCAACATAACCACCAATAAGAAGAGCATGCAGGCGAAACTCTGTTCCCCATTTGCGGCCTAGGACCCAGCTTGGTCCAAAAAAGGGTAAACCGAAACCAAAAACCGGTGTTTGAAAGCCAAAAAGACGGGCTACAGAAAAATGTCCACATTCATGAACAATAATCAGTATGGTCAATACGGCAAGCATAATCAAGATTGCCAGAAATTGAAGGAAAAACTCATGCAGCGAAAAAGCGAAAGGCAAATTTAGATCCTCATATAGACTGCCTACTGAATTATAACAGGTAGGCTAATAATCGATTGATATACCAGTGTAGTAGTAGCACAAAATTTGAGCAGCATTATAACCGTGCTTAGCTAGAGATTTCGCGCCCCATTGGGATAATCCTAAACCATGCCCAAAGCCTTTGCCAGTAAAGATATAGGCAGTTTCGGCAGGCGTTACATTAAAATTTGCGCTAGGAAGACTAAAATACTTTCTAGCCGCTTCGCCAGAAATAATATGACTACTATTTAAGCCATTAACGAGCATATATTTTGTTCTACCAGATGGCGATTTAGCCAATACAGAAATAGATAAAACCTGGCCAATTTCCTTAGGCAAGCCGCTTTCAGTTTGCAAAATAGAATAATTCTTTGTCCAATTATATAAAGGCGCTTCTTGATCGAAATCAGCAACTGCTTTTAAATAAGGAACTGCTTTATGCCAGACATGCTCTGCGGCTTCTGTGCTGCCACCACTGGAACTATGAAAATAAGCACATATGGGCTTACCATCATATTTTATTACCAGTCCCCTTGTTGCATTCACAGCTTCATTAGTAGGTTGTGACTCGGATCTAATCCCCAGATAGACCTGGTCTTCTGTATTGTCTTTTAAGTCGTAACCTGCACTGCCATGTTTGCCTAAGTTTGCTATCGCATAGGAGCGTGCTGCGATTGCCTGTGCTTTGAGTGCTTCACTTGGCCATAAGCTTGGCATTTCCGAAGGAACAACTGAAAGCAAATAATCTTCTATATCTAAGCAATTGATGATATTGAAAGCGGTTATAGCTTGATCTGCTGCTATGTTATTTACAGAACTAGCAATTTTAGGATTTAAACGAGTAGTCCGCTTAATTAAAAATGAACCACGATATGAACGATCATTGAAAGCTAATAGACCTCCGGCCTTCGCTGGTTTAATTATATAGCCCGATTTATTTGCTAGCCAAGGCAGATTAGCTATGTTGGCAAACGAGTCTGAAAGTGACGTCGTATCCAAATCTTTGTTTGCATCATTCATGGTGCCAGTTGTGGTATACACCACTGTTTCGACAGCTGGTTTGCACTTATAAAAATTTGCTAGTTTTTGCATTGCCAGATAATATTCTTTTGCTGGTTGCAATACTAAATGATCATCATTTACCGACAGGAACCATTCACTTTGGGCCGGCAAATTAGCTATAAGCGCTCCATTCGAATTGTCGATTAATTGAGCGCCATCCAATACAGCTAATTTGGCTGTTTGCAAACTCAAACCAATGCCAATTCTTATTGTAGTGGCGGGACTTGTTTGCGGAAAATTGGCTGGTATCGTATTTGATATCGGATTTAACGAATCCTGATGAGCAGACATTCCCTGTTTATTTGTGGTTGTACTGTCAGGCTTGCTCGCTTTATTTATTTGACCTTTATGATTATTTGTCGAAACTGAACTATTCATTAAATAGCTAGGTAATAATCTGTGGCCGTAATTGCTATTAACGTGCTTAGCTGTGCCAAGATAACTAGTTTGTCCAGTTGTAGAGGGACTAGCTGAATAATAATTGGCACTGCTTGGCTGAGGCGATGTTTGATTGTCTTGATGCTTATGATGAAAAAACCAAAAAGCGTAAGCCGGCGCCGGCACCATAACTGTTTGGCCAAACATAGAAGCTAAAGCGATAATGGCAATAGTGCTAGATGGGTATTTCAAATAATCCTGCAAGCTTTCTAGATATCAGACCAATATTGTAGTTCCCGCGCGTATTTTAGCAAGCGGCAATTAGTTGTCAGGGGATCATACCGGTTAGGATATAATTTTGCCTTGAAAGGGCTGGTAAGATTACGTTGGCCAAAGCCAAATGGATTCCATCAACAATACATAAAAAGGGTTTGTACAATGACTAAGAAATTGGAAATATTTTTGTTTGTCATCATTACATCAATACTGATGGCCGGTCTCAATTCAATGCCGTCTTACGCTGAAGCACAAACTATCTCGGCACAATTGCCTGACGGTTTGGCACCACTTAAGCTTACTTTAGTTCCAGGCATAGCCCCAGGCACTGTATTTAACGAAAATCTAGCTGGCGAAATACTTTTAAAAATGCCCACTAATACACAACAGTCGAAGTTCAAAGTACCTGCATGGTTAGCAGGGAATTGGAAGACAACCAAAAAGTCCGTTACTTATGAATACAGTGAGCTTGTAAGTGAGAAAGATAAAAGCAGTAAAGCTCATTTATGTGAAAATGGCCGCAACGAAGAATCCTTTACGGTACCAGAAGGAGATATGGTCATTGTCACAAATTACTGGACAAAGGACAAGTCTAAAGATGGCACGAATTATGTTTGGCATTTCTTTAAACAAAATACTAAAAACAATGAGCCATCCGATCAGAGCCCAATTAGTATAACCATGAAAGATTCAAGTATAGTATTTTGTGTGGATTCAAAAAGTAAGAAAGTTTTGGATATAGGACAATCAGAAGGAATAGCTACATTCAAGCAAGTAGGAGATAAACTAGTAGAGATAGAGGACTGTACTCGAGTGTATGGCTTGGATGGCAAGCCATTAGTTACCGCTCGAAAAATTACTAGTCAAAGAAAAATTGAGTAGGCTTTAGCCTCTCAAAGCTTCAGCACCACCAACTATTTCAAGCAAATCTTGCGTAATGCCACTTTGTCTAGCTTTATTATAGACAAGTGTAAGTGAGCTAATTAAATCACGGGCGTTGTTAGAGGCATTAGTCATTGCATTCATACGAGCTGCCAATTCAGAAGCAGATGCTTCTAATAGAGCTTGATAAATAACGTTTTCTAGATATTTGGGAATAAGCTCTTTGCTCATTACTTCCAAGATACTGGGCTCAAATAGTCTTACTGGTGTCATTTTATTGCTTTCTTCTGACTTAGCCATTGTTTCACGCAGGTTGGCTGTTACCGACTCCACTGCCATGTCTACTTTTAAATTGGATAAAGTAGCTGGTAAGTAAGAGATTTTTGTTATTCTGGAACGCAGCATTGAAATAAATTGTGTGCCAATTAATTCGACCGCATCGATCGTGCCATCGATAAATAACGCGCTTGCTTGTTGCGAAATTAATTTGGCTTCTTCCACACTAGGAATGGCAGGCAAAAGAGTGTAGTTTTTTAGTTTTTCTATTTTTAGCGATTTGAAAAATGCTGCTGCCTTCAGTCCAACAAGAATCAGAGCAACTTTTTTACCTTCCGCCTCTAAAGCTTGAATACGGCTTAAAGCTTCACGGAATACGTTTGTATTGTAAGAACCACATAGCCCGCGGTCTGAAGACAAAATAATCAAGGCCACCGTTTTTATTGGACGAGCATGTAACAATGGCAAGCCATATAAATCCACAGCGGCAATTTCTTTTACTGCATCTAGCAACATTTCAACCACTGCTTTTGTAAAAGGTCTAGCTGCTTGCACCCGTGCTTGCGCCCGCCGTACCTTAGCAGCAGCAACCATACGCATGGCGCGGGTAATTTTTTGTGTGGCTTGCACACTTTTAATTCGTTGTCTGATCGCTTTTAGATTAGCCATTATGGTTTGTTATGCTTGGAAAAAATTGGTCTTGAAAGTCACTATCTGGTCGGTAAGTGCCTTTTCATCTGCTTCGGATAATTTATTACCCGTCATTATTTTGCTTTCTATATCTTTGGCTTGCGCAGAAAGATACTTAAACCACTCGCCCTTAAATTTGACTATATTCTTTGTATCAATATCGTCAAGCAAGCCTTTGTTAGCAGCAAAAATTATTGATACTTGCTGAGCTAAGGTTAGGGGCTGGTATTGCTGTTGTTTCAATACTTCAGTTAGTTTTTGACCGCGGCGGATTTGATCTTGTGTCGCCTTATCTAAGTCAGAGGCAAATTGAGCGAAGGCTTCTAGTTCTCTAAATTGAGCTAAGTCAAGCCTTAATTTACCAGCTACTGCTTTCATGGCTTTGGTTTGGGCAGCGCCACCGACCCGGCTTACTGAAATACCAGCATTAATAGCTGGTCTTACACCAGCATAGAACAAATCTGTCTCTAAAAAGATTTGTCCATCGGTAATCGAAATAACATTAGTAGGAATATAAGCAGATACGTCACCGGCTTGTGTTTCAATAATTGGCAAAGCAGTAAGCGAACCAGCACCCAATTTGTCGGACAATTTGGCGGCGCGCTCTAGCAAGCGGCTATGTAAATAGAACACATCACCTGGGTAAGCTTCACGACCAGGAGGTCGTCTAAGGAGCAAACTCATAGCACGATATGCCTGCGCATGTTTTGATAAATCATCATAAACACACAAAGCATGTTGGCCTTTGTGCATAAAATATTCACCAATAGCAGCACCAGCGTACGGGGCTAGAAATTGCAGAGCTGGAGCAGTGTTGGCAGAAGCATCTACTATTACCGTGTATTCCATCGCTCCTTTTTCTTCCAGAATTTTTTGTATGCGACCAACATTGCTTTCTTTTTGTCCGATAGCAACATAAATGCAAATTGGTCTATTTGGTTGATATTTTTGATTAATGATAGCGTCAATAGCGATAGCTGTTTTTCCAGTTTGCCTGTCGCCAATGATTAATTCACGCTGCCCACGACCAATAGGAATCATGCCGTCTATAGCGCTAATACCTGTCATCAATGGTTCGCAGACTGATTGGCGCGCTACTATTCCTGGGGCTTTAACTTCAATTGGGCTAAATTCATCTGATGTAATCGGTCCTTTGCCATCGAGAGGCAATCCAATTGGGTTGATAACACGACCGAGCAATTGCGGACCCACTGGCAAAGAAGCGATACGCCCAGTTGTCTTGACAGTCATGCCTTCCTTGATTTTTCTTCCTTCACCAAGGATAACTACACCAACATTGTCTTCTTCAAGATTAAGGACCATGCCTGATGTTTTGTCTTCATCTTCAAATTCAACTAATTCTCCTGCCATAGCCTTTTCCATGCCGAAAACACGAGAGATACCATCTCCAATCTGCATAACGGTACCTACATTGGTGACACTAAGAGTAGAGCGATAATTCTCTAATTGTGCCTTTAATATAGATGTAATTTCATCCGGTCTAATTGCCATAATTTGCTATCCTATACTCCTGCTTTCTTAAATATCTCAAACACTCAAAAGAACTTTTTCTATATTGTTTAGTCTGCCCTTTAAACTTCCATCAAGAACTTGATCACCGATTCGTAAAACAAATCCTGCTATTAAAGAAGGGTCAATAGCAGTTTCTAGATTTAAATGAGCACCTAAATATTCATTTAGTCTCGCTTTGATATCAGCAATGTTGTTCTCTGATAGTTCTTCTGAAGAGACTAATTGAGCAATGACAGTATTTCGTTTTTCATTCAACAATTTGCGATAGCCTGACTCAATTGTTGGCAGTAACTCTAGTCGGCGTCTATTAACCAGCAAATCCAATAAACGTAGAGTTAACTCTTGGACCTGACCCATGAAGATCTCTTTTAATAAAGCTCCCTTTTTTGCAGCAGAATAAGATGGATGATTCAAGGCATTTTTTAAGTCTATGTTATTTTCTATTGTTTGATTGATGACCCGTAAATCACTAGCAACGTGATCAGCAAGAATAGGCGCAACCTCTTTAGATAAAGCTAATTCTATTAATGCTTTCGCATAACGTTCGCCGACTAAATTATATTGGGATTTCACGGACTATAATTCCTCTAAAAATGCAAATCTATGTTTGTACGACTTTCTGAGGGTTGTGGTTAGCGTTTGATCTATCGCTTACCATTTCGTTAGTGACATTTGTGCCACCAACCTTGCCCAGTTCACCCATAAATTCTTGGGCAATTTTTGTTTTATTACTAGCAGTAAGGGTAGAACGCAAATTTTCCTCAGCTAATTGTACAGCAGCCTTTGCTACAATGTTACGCATTTCTACAATCGCTGCTTGTCTTTCATTGTGAGCCGATAATTCGAACTTTTTGCGCAAATCCGATATGTCATTTTCAGTTTGTTGTTTTAGGTCTTCTGCCATTTGTTTAGCGGCGTGTTTTGCTTCTAATATGATTTGCTCAGCTTCTTTAGTTGCTTGTTCGATTTTTTGTTTTTGTTGAGCAAGTGCTTGCTCAGCCTCTTTGCGGGTGTTGGCTGCCAATTCTAATTCATTATTGATTGCTTGCTGTCTTTGAGAAATGAAAGCAGGAACATATTTTTTTATCGCCCACACTATCAATATCACTAAAAGAATCCAGTTAACCATGTTAGAGCGGAAATCTAACAATGAGGCAATTATATTTTCCTGGCCAACTTCAGCAAGAATAAACATAAGCAACTTCCTTAGCGCGTTTTCTCGAGTACTTGCAATACTCTTTTTTCGTTTGTAACAAGGGCCAGTCTTTCTCCTAATAGCTTATTGATGATATCTCCCACTAACTCTAGCTCCGGATGGATGAGTGATTGAAGTAGACTTTGTCTAGTATTTGTAAGTCCTGCCTTTAGCTCCTCAAGTTTATTACGTCCTTCACTCTGGATAATTTTTAGTTTTTCGTCCCGCTGCTTTTGCCCGTCAATAAGCGCTTTTTGTATGATTGATTGTGCTTCCAGACGGCTTGTATGCAATTTGGCCTTATAGTCAGAGAGAATTGTTTCTGATTCTTGGGTGCAATTTCTTGCCGCATCGAGATTAGCTTGTATGCGGGAAGCCCGCTTTTCCATTGCCTGGCCAACAGGCTTGAGCATTATCATATTCAGCAATTGAATGAAGATAAGGAAAAGAAACAGAAAAATGACATAAGTACCATTGAGTTCAAACATATTTATTTAAACCAGAAGCGAAAACATCAAACAAACAACTATTGAAGATTGGAGGCGTAGAAATACAACAACATGGAAGTAGCAAAAGCCATAAGACCAAGGGCTTCCATCAAAGCGGCAATAATAATAGTATTGGTGAGAAGTTTTCCAGCCATTTCTGGTTGTCTGGCCATGCCTTCGAGCGCCCCAGCTCCTGCTAAACCAATGCCTATACCAGAACCGGCTACACCAACAGCCGCTACACCAGCGCCAAGTAAGGCTGCTGATTTAATAAGCGTGACATTTGCCACTGCTGCACTGCCGGCCTGAGCTAATAAAGTATGGTCCACTTTTTATCTCCTTTGTAATTAAGTTATCCAGATGACTCTTGCGTCTTTACCAAGTAAGTAAAGCCAATTAACTGCCCGAAAACAGATTGCTATACAGGATGCGTTGATTTAGCTCCTGGGCGCCCGTTCATTATACCAATAGGCGATGTCTATAACTACTCTAACGTTTAAGGCTTTCCTAAGATTACAAGCTATAACACCATAGAATGCAATTTCTAGTGATGACTAACAGTCAAACCAATGTAAATCGAGGTTAACAAGGCGAATACAAAAGCTTGAATGATACCAATAAATAGCTCAAATCCCATCACGCCGATAGGCAAAAGCCATGGCACCAGAATTAAAGACACGCCACGTAAAATTTCATCGGCTGTAATTACTAACATTAGTCGCAAAGCTAATGTTGAGGGACGGATTATAAAATCCAACCATTCAATGGGGTTTAAATAAAGCTTGAAATACTTCAATCCGTGCTTCCAAAAGCCAGAGCCCAAGTAGGTGAAAAGAGCTATCGAAGCTAAAGCAGCTGTCACGTTAAAATCAGTTGTTGCCGAGGCAAGTTCGAATGGCTCATGACCAATTTTTGGCCACCAAGAAAAAGATTCCAGCGCCTTCCAGGGACCAACGCCGATAAAATTATTTATTAATACAAAGATAAATATGGCAGCAATTAAAGGCAGAAATTTTTTGTAAACTTCACCAATTTGTCCCTTGGTAAGTCCGGCCATAAAGTCATAGTACATTTCAAGCAGATTTTGTCCAACACCACCAGCATTTTCCGTAGTTAGTCGCGGAGTAATAACAGCGGCGGTAGCTAAAATGCCGAACATGCTGACAAGGGTAAGCCCAATTGTGTCCACGTGGATATCGCCGGTTTTGCCAAGAGCCGAAATTCCTAGAAAAGGGCTATTGCAAACTTGTGGATCATGAACAAAATAACTAAGGGGTAAATTTTTACCTAACATATTTTGACAGTAGCTTCTTTCGACGACTTCATCAGTCGGCTTTGGGGAATTACCGAAATCAACTTTGCATGATAACAGTGGTCAAGTGTGTTGGTCAACCCGATATTAGTTCTTGCCTTAATTCACCTGTAGTGTCTGACTCATTCTATGTCGGCTTTATTTAACTTAATGGCCTTAATCACAAGACGCGCTAATCCAACACCTCCGCCAAGAAAACACAAAATAATTGTCAGCCAAGGCGTAGTCATTAGTTTTTGATCTAGATAATGCCCTAGACACAATCCTAAAACAAGGAGGATAGCTGCTCCGATCACTCCGTCTGCTACAGTCATCATGGCTTGATTGGTTGAAATTGGTCCTTTGTCCATGGCTATTTTTACTTTACGGCTGTTGTCTAGTAGTATTTCATACGTGTTAGCGTTGAGCCAAGCAGAGCCAAAGCTGGGCAGCGTTTATAATTGATTTAGGCTTTAGCTGGGTACATAAGGAATTGGAGATGTCATTAAATGTTTGATCGTTTTGTAAATCTAATTAGGGCCATCTTCGGTGCTTTGCTCGGTAAAGCAGAAGATCCAGCTTTAATGCTCGAGCAGGCTTATCAAGAATTGAACGCTAATGTTATGCAAGTGCGCCAAGCAGTTGCCCAGGCTCTGGCTACTGAAAAACAAATAGAGCAGCAGCGGGCAAAAAACCTGGAGCAAGTGCAAACCTGGCATAACCGAGCCATTATGGCTGTGCAGCAGGGTAATGATGATTTAGCTAAACAAGCCTTGCAGCGCAAGCAACAATATACGCAAGTGGCTGGGGAGCAAGAAGTATTGCTTACAAATCAGCATAAAGCGACCGAAGCGTTAAAAGAAAAAATGACTGATTTAGAAACAGAAGTGCAAAAAGCTTATTCAAAGAAACAAGTATTAATTGCTCGCGATAAAGCGGCGCAAGCGACCAGTAAGGCCAATGAACTATTATCTAAAACTACTGCTTACGGGACACTTTCCACCATAGATAGAATGGAAGAGAAAGTGCAGGAGCGCGAAGCTAGATCGGCAGCCTTAGCTGAATTGAGTGGTGATCATTTAGAAAAACAATTTAAAAGTATTGAAATTAAGACTGATGTTGATCAAGATCTAGCTGCTTTAAAAGATGAACTTAGGATAGGGTCGACAAAAATAAAAATTCAGGAGCCTATGTTGCTTGAAGAGAAAAATAAATCCAGCAACACAGTAGAAGCTCAAGAAGTACAAGATTTATCAGACAAAGACTAATGTAGGTGCTTTAGCTAAGTGTTAGTGCTCGATGATTGTTTAAATCTCGCACCTTATGGGTACTGATTGGTTAGCACTCTTGATGAGGCTATGTCTCAAGTAATGTATGTTTAACCTTGATTTGCTCGCCCAAGTTTATTTGATTAGTTGCTTTGTGGGCGGATTTTTTATTATTTTCACTGTCGTGCTGGGACAGATGGGTCATTCATCTGGACATCATGGTTTTCATGTTCATAGCGGGCATGATGCTTTGTCTGGGCATTCTGGCGTTTCTGGTCACATTGGGCATTCGAGTGGTTATTCAGCGGATCATAATATCGGTCATGCGGGAACTGGGCATGCTGTCGGCGGACATGATCTCGCTGGACATGGTGTAAGTGGACATGGGATAGCTGGTCATCACGCGGGCATTCATGCAGATATGTCTAATTCTAGTCCGCAAGACTGGTTTGGAAATTTTATATCTACAAGCATTCTTCAAGGACTTAGACGGCGGCTGCTAATTTTTATTCAGGGCGAAGATATTCCTTCGCGCATAGGTATGCTCTTAATTTCTTTATTAAGTCCTATGCGCATAGCAATTTGGCTTACGTTCTTCGGTTTAAGCGGATTTTTTATTGAACGCCTATTTCCTTGGCTTTCTTTGTTCTCCTTAATCCCGGCTATAATTATCGCCTTTGTAGTTTCCAATTTATTTAACGCCTTCCTCAGCCGGACAATAGATACTTTGCAGTCGCCAGAAATGCCAGGCGAAGATGAATTAATTGGTAAAGTGGCGCAAGTATATACACCCCTTACTAACAAGTTAATCGGCGAGATTGTTTTTACAACAATTTCAGGACGGGTTAATTGTGCCGCCAAAGCGGCCAAAGAAGGACTTACCTTTACCCGCGGACAACGCGTAATGATTATCGATATGAAAGATCATATAGCCTTAGTTGAGCCTATAAGTGATCCTATGTTGCTAGAAGACTTGCGGCAGTAAGGTTCTAGTAAAGTGGAATTATAAAAGCTAATGAAATATGTAGTTATAAGGCAACCGATATTTTATTGGCCTAAGAGGTATATTGATATGGGAAAGAATTTCCCTATCCGTTTACTAGTAGATAATTTTTTCTGCTCAGGAGGTTTTTCATATGTTTGGTCTAGACCCGATGCTAATTGGTGTTGGTAGTTTTGTATTTATTGTGCTGGTCTTCTTGGCAGCCTTTGTGCCTATGCTCTGGCAGAAATGCGGACCTAACCAAGCGATGATTATCTCTGGCTTAAACCATGGCAACAGGCGTTATCGCATTGTCGCTGGTGGCGGTGCTGTACTTTTGCCATTCTTTCAACAACGCAATGACTTAAGTTTGGAAGTGATGACAATTGAAGTACATTCGCAAGCGCCAATGATCACTAAAACCGGCGTGCCTATTTTTGTTGAAGGTGTAGCGCAGGTAAAAGTGAAAGGTGACGAAGATTCCATTGCTACAGCCGCTGAGCAGTTTCTGGGCAAGTCCAATGATGAAATAGCTACTATCGCGCATGAAACATTGGTTGGTCACTTGCGGGCTATTTTAGGCACAATGACTGTAGAAGAACTAATTCAAAGTTTTGATTCTTTTGCTCAAAGAGTACAAGAAGTATCTATTGGTGACTTAGCAAAAATGGGTTTGACTGTTGTTTCTTTTACTATAAAAGAAATCAAAGACCCGGTTGGCTATTTAGACTCTCTTGGTAAACAACGTACAGCTGAAGCAAAGCGTTCTGCTGATATTGGTGTAGCTTTTGCAAATAGAGAAACACAAATAGCGCAAGCACAAGCGCAACGGGACGCTGCCATCGCGCAAGCTCAAGCAACTCAAGCAGGTGCTGAAGCCAAATTATTAGCTGATACCCGGGTGGCGGAAGCATCAAAAAATTTCCAAGTTAATCAGGCTAACTATGTTGGCGAAATCTCGCAACAAAAAGCAGCGAGTGACATGATGTATGACATTGTGAAAGCACAAAGCCAACAAAAGCTTACAGAAGAAACACAAAAAATAAAAATTGTGGAAGCGCAAAAGGGAGTCGAGCTGCAAGAAGTAGAAGTGCAAAGACGCCAAGCTCAATTAGCTGTAGAAGTGACAAAACCTGCCGAAGCAGAACAAATACGCATTAGATTAATGGCAGAAGCACAAGCTACAGCTACTAAACTACAAGCGCAAGCTGCAGCAGAAGCAACCAGAATAAAAGCGATGGCTGAGGCTGAAGCTGCTAAAGTAGTTGGTTTTGGGCAAGCAGAGGCGTTAAAAGCCAAAGGTTTGGCGGAAGCGGCAGTAGTAGCCGCTAAAGGTCAGGCTGAAGCTCAAGCAATGACTATGAAAGCCGAAGCCTTCAAGCAATACAATGAAGCAGCAATGGCCAGCATGGTCGTGGATAGACTTCCTGCCTTAGTAGAAGCTGCCGCTTCTCCATTATCAAAAATCGGCCAGATGACAGTGCTTTCTACAGGTGGGGACGGAGTCGGTGCTAGCAAAATAACAGGCGATGTCCTGAATGTTGCTGCCCAAGGCTTAAGCATGATCAAAGGATTGACAGGGATTGATGTTGCCGAAGCACTTAGTAAGGCCGATCGTAAGAAAAACAATACTAGCGATGGACCCAATGGCCCCAGTAAGATCAACTAAATTATTAACTGATCTCCCTCATATTTTCTCCTCGCTCAAATTTTCTTGTTGTTGATATTCTTTTGCATAATGCTCAAATAGTTCTTTGAATTTGCCATCTATAATTGCTTGCCGACATTTTCGTGTTATTGCGATCAAAAAACTAATGTTGTGTATTGACAGCAACGTGCCAGCAGTCATTTCATTGATACGTACAAGATGATTGAGATAGGCACGGCTATGATTTTTACAGGTGTAGCAAAGACAATCTTTATCTAACGGTAAAGGATCAAGAGCAAAGCGACTTGTTTTAAGAGACAATCTCCCTTCGCTGCTAAATGCTGCTCCATGTCTAGCTAATCTGGTTGGCGATACGCAATCAAACATATCAATACCACATTTGATGGCATAAGCAATATCCCAGGGAGTGCCAATGCCCATAATATAACGTGGTTTATTCTCGGGCAAAAACCTGGCTGTGAAAGCAGTAATATTTTCTATAGCTTCCCTCTCCTCGCCGACTGCCACTCCCCCGATAGCATAACCTGGTAGGTCATGGCTGGTTACAACAGTAGCTGAAGCCTCGCGTAGATCTTCATAAGTACTTCCTTGTACAATACCAAAAAGCGCTTGATCATCTTTTCGTTTATGATGTTCAACACATTCAGCAAGCCAGCGATGGGTGCGCTCCATGGCAGCTTTTGCTTGTTCGTGTGTAGCGGGGTTTTTTACACAATCATCAAAAGCCATAATAATATCGGCGCCAATAATATTTTGAATATTCATCGATTGTTGCGGACCAATAAAATGTTCTTGCCCGCCTAAGTGATCTTTAAATAGAACACCCTCATCAGTAATCTTGCGTAGATTATCAAGGCTGAAAACTTGAAAGCCACCTGAGTCAGTTAAAATTGGTCCTTCCCAGTTAGCAAATTTATGCAGCCCGCCTAAGGTTTTCATTACTTCTAAACCGGGGCGCAAATACAAATGATAAGAATTGCCCAAAATAATTTGTGCGCCGCATTCTTTCACCTGTTCGAATGTTAATGCTTTCACAGTGCCATTTGTACCGCAAGGCATAAAAGCCGGGGTGTCAAAAGTGCCATGCGGTGTTGTAATAATGCCACTCCTTGCACCTGACCAGGGACATGCAGCTTGGATTTGAAAAAATTTTTTATTTCTTGACGAGTTTATGCTCTTAGAGGAGTTATATTGATGCTTATTAACCATAGTTTTCATTGTACAGTAGGCAAGGTTTGAAACAAAAGGGGCTAAGGCTAAAGATGAAAAGAGATGATGCCGCAGGCAAGTCAAATAGAATCCAAGGTAGACCAGTTTTAGACCTTCCAATTGAATTTGAGTGGTACACGGGCGATTGGCTTACACTTTTTGATAGACAAATTGAACTGGTACGCGGCGATCTTAAGCGGGCACATGCCGAAGGCAGAGTAATTGTTTTTCAAAGCTGTCCAATATCTACTGCTGGTGGTGGACACTTTTCCACTAATGTTGATATAGCTGGTTCCATCGAGCGTAACTTAATGGCTAAATGGGGAGAGCGCTTTTTTATTCTTAATCCCTCCAAGTATCAAATGGAAACAAAAGAAGGTGTCGGCTTGATGTACCAACATGCTGAGGCCATTAGACGCGAAACTGGCAAACAAATAGATGTAGATACGCTAATAAAAACCACTCCACCAACCGGTGGTGACTATATGAGAATGTGGACAAAAGTGATTGTCGAAGATGATTACTTCACTCGGGCTAACATAATACTTCCTAATACTGGGAACTTATTTGACGCCTTTTATTTTATCGGTCCCACAGACGTTCAAGAATTTTTCTTAAGTGAGGCACGTTCTCTATCGCAAGCGGTAGAGATTTATTTTGCTCGTAAATATGCAATTGATGACGAATTTAAAAACGACTTTGATTGTGTCAAGGCAAATGACGGTGTTTGTCAGCTTTTAGACCTATCAAACCCGAAAGAAAAAGCCATTTGGGAACAAAGAAGGCTCGATTTCTTTCGCTATTATGCTATAAAAGCCGGAGTAAACTTTAGCCGCGGCAGCCACGATGAATGGAATATAGTTCATTTGCTCAATGCCAAGCGATTAGCACATCCAGACATTTATGGACCAGAAGATCAAATTGCCGTATTCTTTGACGGTAAACAAATAAGTCCTGGCAGCTATCCAACTCCTGCTTGGCCTGGTTATGCGGTAACCGCCCCATAAGTGATGGGGTGGTTAAATACGAATTAAGGTTTGTTGGGACAATTGAAATGACTGAAGTTAGACCAAAAATTTGTCCGAACTGCCGCGAAAGAGACATAACTGAGTTTAGCTTGTGCAGATTTTGTGGCACCAGATACGATGCGCCCAACCGCAGACAGAATCCCATTTTTGATGAGCGCGTGATGGCTGGTGTATTGGGCATTCTGTTGTTAATTGGTGGTATTTTCTATTATGGACAAGTTCACAAATCAATCAAAACGGAACGATATGCTTCAATCACCAATAGTATACAAGCCGCAAATAAGCCGCGCTTGATCGAGTTCTACGCAACCTGGTGTGGAGCATGTAAGATGTATGAGCCAGTTTTAGCAAATTGTCAGGCAAATTACTCTGGAAAAATAGATTTCCAGAGGGTGAATGTGGATGATCCAAATAACAAAGAACTTACGCGTATTTTTGAGGTAACATCTTATCCTCGCACTTTCCTATTTAATCGAAAGGGCGAGCAAGTGGCAGAAATACGAGGATGGCTTAAATATGATGAATTGGATGAATATTTGCAAGATCCAGAATTGTTCAAATAAGGCTATTCTTGACTCGCCAGTTGTTTTGCTCCCGTTCCTTGATCTATTTTAGGAGCAATTTGAGTTGGCGACGAGGAGCCATCTGCTTGTATAGCAGAAATGCTTTGTGTGCTCTCGGCTGTTTTTTGAATGATGGGTTGTGAATTATTTATATTAGCGGCTGCTTCTATGGCATCTGCCTCAGAATCTTTGTGCAATAAATTTAAAACCTTCGCATAACACAGGTAAGTGATACGACGTTGCTGATTTTGAAGCGATGGATGAGCTTTGTAGATGTCGATTGAGTCACTTAGTACTAACTCAGCATTGGAATAATCTCTTTTATTTATATATAGATCTGCCAAAGTGAGCTGGGCATTTAATATTGCTTGTTGGTTAGGAGTTGGCCGTACTTTTGTCAGCAGCAGAACTGTCTTTTGAAAGCTTATCGCTCGATCTATTTTGTTTTGTGCCTTACTGACCGTAACTAGATGCTCAAGAGCTGGCATACTTTTAAAACTGCCTGGTCCGTCACGACGAGAAACGATCTGCAAAACATATCGAAAGGATCGCTCCGCTTCCTCCCACCTTTTTTTGGACTCTAGCTGGCACCCTAATTTTGTATATTGTTCGATGGCTTGAGTTTGGATCTTAGTTCTCTGTTTTCCCTCCAACACGGCACTATAGGAGCGCTGTTCAAGTTTACCGTGTCCCATAGACCTGCTGCAGGATCTACGGCAGCACCCCGACGAGCTTGGTTGTGCAACCAGCAAAAATACTATTAGCAGCGATAATATGTGTCGTTTATACATGGCTTTCGGCTGTACAGAATATGAATGCTAGCCAGTTTATACCCAATTCTTAGACTCTTCAAATCGAAATGATGATATTTTTAACGAACTATTTGCGTATACAAGCGAAATCTATGTAGGCTTGTTGCGCGTCCACGGATACAAGTTTTAATTTTACCTGATCACCGACATCTAGACCATCCTCACCGAGAATGATTTTTCCTTCTGCTGGTGGTTTAATTAGACGGGCATAAGTTCCGCCGGGCGTAACACCAGTAACGATACCATCAAACGTTTCGCCAATATGTTTGCTGAGCAATACAGCTGCTGCAACCTTGCGCATTGTTCGTTCAACTTTATTCGCTGCGTCTTCTTGCTCCGTACAATGGGCGGCGATGTCTTGCAAATCATGAGAAGAATAGGGCATAGGTTTATCGGCAGTTGCTGCCTTGATTAAACGCTGCATAATAAGATCTGGATAGCGACGATTAGGAGCAGTGGCATGAGTGTATTCATGCACAGCAAGAGCAAAATGTCCCTGGTCCGGCTGTCCTGGTGTTTCAACTACATATTCGCCCCGCCCGAGCAATTTGACAATGGTCAAAGATAAGTCAGGAAAACGCAGTGGATCGGCCTCTTTGCGCTTTAGTAAAAATTGTGCCAAAGCCTTAGCATCTGGAGCCGATGGTAGATTTTCTCCATATGTTTTTGCTACTGCGACAATTCTGTCCCAGCGCTCTGGTGTTTTTACGATACGTCGTATAGAAGGATATTGTTTTGATTCCAAAAATTTTGAAACGGCAATATTACCCGCAATCATAAAATTTTCAATTAAATCACGAGCAGGATTATCTTCCACTAATTCTAAATCTAAGATTTCCCCTTCGTGTACTATCGGAGTGGCCTCTAAAGTATGTAAATAAAGAGAACCCTGTTGTTTACGCTGGTTATGGATGAGTTCTTTTATTTTGCTTTGCAATTGCAATTGATCAGCAAGTCCGTCGATGGCAGCGATTTTAGCTGGGGGCTTGCCACCCTGTCCTAACCAATTACCTACTGTTTGATAATCTAGTTTAGCCTTATTGCGCACCAGTCCCTGATAAATACTGCTTTTGCTCACTAAACCTACACTATCCACAACGAGATCAATAATAATCGCAGCTCTATCTTGATCTGCTACTAATGATGTTAGGTCAAAAGACAATTCATCAGGCAACATGGGATAAGTAACTATGCCTGTATAAACTGATGTTGTATTGATATAGGCATGTTTGTCACAGGCCGATCCTTTTGCGGCTAAATAATCGACATCAGCTATTGCAATTACTGCCCGCATGTTGCCATCAGGAAGTTCTTCGGCATATTCAATTTGATCTAAATCTTTGGACTCAGGATTGTCAATTGATGACCAGAGCAATGAGCGTAAATCTTTAAGCGCATTACGATCAAAGTTATTAGCATTTTGCTCTATTGTTTGTATTTGTTGTTTAACTGCTGGTTCAAAATCAGGGGCAAAGCCAGCGGCGAGCATTTCTTGATGTGCTCGCGCGGGCAGATCTATATGCTCAGCTGCATTGCTATTAGAAGATTGTTGCGGCGCGCCAAGCTTTTTATTCATTGATTCTTAATATGATACCGTGTTGCAATCCACCATTTTTTTACAAACCGCAGTGAACGGGTGGAAAGATAAAAGCCCAGGGTAGGGATAAAAGCATTCAGCCAATATCTTTCAATGCCAATTAAATACATTACCAGTGCCGCGATTATATAAGTCATAATGCAAATAGCGCCAATTCTAAAAGTGCTTACTTCCCAGGCTTTATCAGCTTCTACGCGTTCATTGCGTTCTTTAATTCGCTTGAGTTCCAGTTCTAATTCTTTAAGGCGCTCGTCGCTCTTTATTCTTTCTAATAACATTGATGTCTCCAATTGTGAGATAGATGACTTTATTTAGCAGCTGAGGCAGGTTCTTTTACTGAAGCAAGTATTCGTTTCACTTGTTCTATAGCGTCTTGTGGATCTTTGGCAATATGTGTCAGGTCTTTTCCTAAATCGGTAAAAAATGGCTTAGACAATTCATTGTCATTCAGGATAACGACATGCTTCTCGGCTTTTAACGTCAAGCATATTTCAGAAGCGGTGCCGGCAGCCAGGCCACAAGCTATGACTACATCACTGGATAATACATTTATGTTATTGCGGGCGCTGCCCATGCCACTTACAATAGCTATGTCTACTGCCTCGGATAAATCAAGGTGATCATTGGCAAATAATATGCCTACAGTAAGACCATTGGCTGACTTTGCCCCTTTATTAACAGCATCCATGGCGCCTTTACAGCCCCCGCCACTGAGTAATACCCAACCATTAGAGGCGATTAATTTGCCCAGAGCAAATGCATTTTCGCGATCCTTTTGGCTGGCCGTGTCACCTGGACCCATAACGCCAATAATTGTTTTTCGCAAGCTTTGCCTCCTAGCTGCTGCTTTTATTGGAAATAATATTTGTCGTATTGTCGCATATTTCAGCAACAGCTTCTTCTACTAAGAGCGAAAATTTTGCTGCTTCAACATCTATACCCCTGTCTTTATGGGGGTTATCCGGCATAGCTTTAAGTAGTTTGGCAATTTCTATGGTCATAAATAAGTCTTGTAAGGCATCATGGGCACCAGACACGTTGATACCAAAATGATTGGCCACACTAACCAATTTGAAGTTGGGTAAACCTGAATTGTTGCCCAGCTTACTTTTAGCAGCAGCATATAGATCAAGCCAGGGAACCTGATATGGCACTGATAGCACGTTTTGACGTTTCCACATTAAAGAGAGAAATTCCAAATCAAATTGGCAATTATAACCAGCAAATCTTGCCTTTTGACCTGGCATAGAAGCAAAATGGTGCAGAGCCAAAGCAACCGCGCTTTCCGACGGTGCCTTTACTAAATCTTCCCATTTGAGCTGATTGATTAACAAAGCTTCTTTAGTTACTTTTAGCTCAGGATGCGGGTTTACATAGCTCATGAAGTAACTTTGAATATTAAAATCTAAGTCTGTAAAAATGGCAGCAATTTGCAAAATTGAATGTTTATCTGCATATAGTCCGCCCGTTTCTAAATCGACAAACAAGTAATTATTAGCTATTTGATTTAAATTTCCCTTGCTTTCGTTCTTCATCTGCTGCTCCTGAAATATAACCATTTAGTGAAATTTGTCTTGATATTATGGCCTTATCTGCCGATATGCGTGGGGAATATCCCATTTACTAGCAAGTTATTATCTTATTACTAGCCTATATATTAGCTAAATTAGGTACAATTGTTTGTCTGCAATTAATTCAAACTTTGCCCTACCTGCCTATATTCTTGGATTTTTTGCTCAAACTTATTGACACCAGATTCAGTGTATAGTCTAATTCGGGCTGTTGATCGGAGAAAAAACGCCCCTTGCGCATTAAAGAAATTGAACTTGACAACTTCAAATCCTTTGGTAAACACACGGTAGTTCCAGTGCTGGGGGGATTTACGACAATATCAGGGCCCAATGGCTCTGGTAAGTCTAACATCATTGATAGTTTGTTGTTTGCCCTTGGCTTATCTTCTACCCGCTCAATGCGGGCAGAAAGACTGCCAGATTTACTGAATAACTTAAGCGGTCGCAACGACGCTAAAGTGATAGTGCGCTTCACTAATGATGCTGGTGAAGAGCTAGAAGTAATCAGACGTATTAAGGTCAAAGAGAATAGTTATAACAGCACATATTTGCTCAATGGCAAAGTAACCACGTTGACAGATATACATGACACACTGACTAAATATAATGTCAGCCCGACTGGCTTTAACGTCATTATGCAAGGGGATGTGACTGGGATAGTCACGATGAGTGCTACTGAGCGCCGCAAAATTATTGATGAGCTGGCTGGTGTAGCAGAATTCGATAGGCGTATCGAGCAAGCCCAAAATGAGCTTGATGCCACTGGAGCAAAAATCGAAGAACAAAAAATTATTCTAGGTGAAATAGTTACTCGCCTGGAAGGCTTGCGTATTGACCGTGACCAAGCCCTTAAATACTTGGATTTAAAGGAGGAAAAAGAAGCTAAAGAGAAAGAGCTTATTTTTTCACGCTATCAAGAATTAGAAGAAAAAATTGCGCAAGAGAAAAGTGATCTAGAAAAATTAAAAGCAAAAGAAGAAGAATTAAAAGAGCAATTAGAGAAAACAGAAGTGGGCTTGCTTAGCCTGCGAGCAGAAATGTCTCATATTGATCAAGAAATTAAAGACAAGGGCGGCAATGAACAATTATTGCTCAGGCAAGAGCTTGAAAATACCCGCGGTGAATTAACCCGTGAAGAGAATAAGCTGTCTAATTTAAATGCTGTTATCGAAGAGAAAAATAAGCTCACCAAGAGCATCAATAATCAAATTAGAACTATTGAAAAGCATATAAGTGAGCTTAAAAAGCAAAACAAACAACATGCCTCCGATAAAGAAGCTGTAGATAAAGGCTTGATGGAAAAACAAGGCATATTTCAGGCGGTGCAGGCTGAAATTGAAATGTTGCGTCAACAAAAGGATCGTTCGTCTGATAAAGTGACAAGCTTCCATCTTGATTTGCAAAAGCTCCAGGATAAAAAACACAAAATTGAATTGCGCCAAGCGGAGTTAATATCCAGGCGTGAACACTTAGAAAATGAAAGCAAAGGCTCTAGAGAAAGATTAGCTTCGATGCTTGAGAAATCGTTCGGGCTTAAATCAATGATTGGCAGTCTTGAGCGTGGCAGCGAAGACCAAGAAGCAATTGTTCTAGGCATGGAACGCGGGGTTAAGCAATTAGAAAGCGAAATAGAATCAACCGAGCAAGAAATTGAATCTAAGCGGCAAGCGCTTGAGTCTATAAACAAGCGCATTGTGCAGTTAGAAACAACCAAAGAAGTCACCGGAGAATCTGGCTATGGCCGTGCCATTGAATTTCTGTTGGCTAAGAAATTAAATGGATTGCATGGCACTATCGGGCAATTAGGCAAAGTAGACAGTCAGTATGAAAGAGCTTTAGAAGTAGCTCTTGGTGCTAAGCTTGGCCACTTGATAGTAGATGATGATGAAATTGCCCAAAAGGGCATTGAGCTATTAAAGAAACATCAAATAGGCAGAGCCACTTTTATTCCACTAAATAAAATTTCAGCCCAGCCGCCAGGACTTTTGCCTAACCATGCTGGTGTAATTGACTTTGCTTATAATCTTGTTGATTTTAATCCTAAATTCACCAAAGCTTTTCAATATGCTTGTGGACAAACAGTAGTTGTACAAGATATGACTGTTGCTAGAAGGCTAATTAATCATGTCAGAATGGTAACTCTGGAAGGTGAATTATTTGATAAATCTGGCGCTATGTCTGGTGGTAATGAAAAATCCAAACTGCATTTCACCAGTAAAGGTGAATCAGATCTAGTCGTAGTAAAACAAACGGCAGCTACTCTCAACGAGCAAATAACTGCTTTACAAGAAACACTCAAAGAGCTTAAAGCCAACGCCCAAGAAGATGAAGACAAATACAATCATACTCGCAACCAATTTGGGCAACGTAAAGCAGAATTAGATGAACGCCGCAAGCAGCTTACTGACATTGAAAAAGAAATGGAAGCTGCCAAGCCGCAATTACGTAAATATGGCGAGGAAGTAGAAGGCATTGATGCTGAATTAGAATCAATGGTCAAGTCTGTCAAAGATGTAGCTAAAGAAATAAGCAAATTAGAAGAGGCATTGCAGGAAGCTATCGGTGAAGGTGGCAAGTCTAAGATTGATAAATTAATTCAAGAATCAGTCGAATTGCGCACTGAAATAGAAAACATTGAAAGAGAAATGTTAGAAATTCAGCGCCTGGTTGATAAATGTGAAACTGAAATGCAGGTGGAAAATGTCAATCAAACTGGCTTAAGCGAGCAATTGAAAGCTATAAATGATGAAATTGAAAGCATAAATGCGCAGAAACCACAATTTGAAGAAAATATCAAGACTTTCCAAAAATCCATTGCTGAAATGGAGGGCAAAGTAAAAGCACTGTCTGATGAGTTAGAAGATTTGCGAGCAGAGAAAGAAAAGGCTCATGAGTCTTTGACAGCTGGCGAAATTAAGAGAACAAAGTTTGAAACAGACCTGCGTCATTTGACAGAGCAAGAGCAAGAACGTAAATTGCTGCAATTTGATTTGCTTAAGGACTTAAGTGCCTTGAATGAAGAGATTCAAGCCATTAAGGCTGCTAATCCAGAGTTTGAACCGCTTTCACAAGCAAATGTTGAAGAGCTCAAGCACAAAGTTGAAAAACTTGAGCGCCGTATGCGAGCGCTCGAGCCGGTTAACATGAAAGCATTAGATGAATACAACTTTGCCAATGAAAGACACCAAGAGTTACAAAGTAATATTGATATCTTGCTCAATGAAAGAGAACAGGTCAATCAAAAAATTGCCGGCTTTGATGAGCTTAAGAAGCGCACCTTCATGGAAGCTTTTGATGCTATTAACATTAATTTCCAGGATATTTTTGCAGAATTGTCGCATGGGCATGGGCGGCTTGAGTTGGAATTTCCAGACGCTCCTTTTACCGGTGGTTTAATTATCCGTGCGCAGCCACGAGATAAGAAAATGCAGAGAATCGAAGCTTTATCTGGTGGGGAGAAATCATTGACTGCTTTATCTTTTGTCTTTGCCTTCCAGCGCTATGCGCCAGCACCATTTTATGCCTTTGATGAAGTAGACATGATGTTGGATGGATCGAATGCGGAACGTTTGGCCCGCATGGTAAGGCGTCAATCGGAGAGCGCTCAGTTTGTTGTAGTAAGCTTACGGCGCCCGATGATTGAAAATGCTGACCATGCCATAGGCGTTTCTTTACGGCCAGATGGTTACTCTAAAGTAGTAGGCATTGGAGAAATTAAAATACCTACTGAAGAAGAGCTTGCGGCTCAAGAGGATGAAAAGCAAGCAGTAACTGCTTAAAATTTTCATTCAATGTTTTTAAAGTGTAGTATTTAAAGTGCAAATAGATAATGGACATCGATAGTAAAGATACCGATTTAACAAGTGAAGCAGAGGTTGCTATCAGCGCAAGCCAATCGAGCGACAATGAAAAAATTCAATTACTAAAGCAAGCTTCTGTGAGTGGACAAACCATTTCTTTATCAGCCGCCTTGGAAGTGGCAGGTGGTATTGAGTTTATTGTTCAATTAGCTGAAAAAGGTGAAATTGATCCTAAAGATGTAGATATTATTTATGTCACAGATAGATTCTTGCAAGCTATAGCTGCTCAACCAAAAGAAAACTTGCGCCAGAGCGGCAAAGTTATTTTCCATGCCTCAGTATTGCTTAGAATGAAGGCAGAGGCATTGCTTGCTAATAAGTCCTTTACCGATCTAGGTGATGATTATTTAGAGTTTGATGAAAATGGCGAGTTTATATACGATTCAAACAAGAATGTTATAGCCCGTCAAATTACTTTGCAAGATTTAGAAAAGGCGCTTATTCGCAGAATAGCTAATAAGCAAAACCGTCCGCGAAAAGTTACTCTTGATGAATTAATCAATGCTTTAAGAGAAGCCGAACGTATTGAAAAGTTACGTATGGAACGCCAGCCAAAAGTACGCATTCAGATGGATGGAATGCAACAGATTAATGATGTGGACGACATCTTAGATTTGGCGCACGATGAACATATAGAAGTAACAATTGATAAGGTAGAAAGAATTCTTGTAGATCAATTTTTACCAGGACAGAGCCTGAACTTGCTGGACTTGGTTATAAGGCTAGGGCGCAGATCGGACTGGGTGGACGCGTTTCTTGCCGTGCTATTCTTAGCTAATGCGGGTAAAATTGGTCTGGAACAAAATGATTTTTATGGACCGTTGACTATAATGCGTATGGAAGAACCCAATCATTTGACTAGACAGGCGGAAGCTTCATGAGTTTAAAGGCGAGAGTCGAAGCAGTTTTGTTTTTAACGGATAAACCCGTGGTAGCAGCTGCAGTGGCTAAACTTGTTAATGAAGATGTGCAATTAGTGAGACAAGCTATTTTGGAGCTTATTCATGACTATGAAGAAAAGCAATGTGCTTTGGAAATAGCGGACGATGATGACGGCTATATGATGCAGGTCAGGGATGAATATGCCAACCTGGCGAATGACCTTGCCCCAATAGATTTGCCAGTGTCTGTGGTACGAACATTATCTGCCATTGCTATCAAGCAGCCGGTAATGCAATCAGACATTGTTCGTATTCGTGGCGCTGGTGCTTATGAACATATAAAGGAATTATTGGAAAAGGAATTGATTGCTAAAAAGGAAGAAGGCAGGTCACCTCTGCTTAGTACAACCAAGAAATTCCAACAATATTTCCGCTTATCGCAAGATGCTAAAGCATTGCGTTATCAACTTAAAGAACAAGTGAAGGAACAAGATCAACCCGAAGCGCAGCTACCAGAAGACCAACAATTGCAAATACAGGATGTGCAATTGTCTTCAGGAGAAGGTGCTGCGACTGCGCAAGAAATCCAATTCGAACAAGAACCCGTAATAAACGAGCCTGCGCAAGATTTACAACCTGGGTTTGAGCACGAAGCAGCGCCGCAAGTCGGTACTGAAGAAGAACAGAGTCTTGAATCAGTCCAAGCCTCGGATGCTGAGCAAGAACAAAATATTGAATCAGTACAAGACATTGATATGGAACCGGTGTTAACCGAGACCATCGCAGAAAGTGATATAAACTTCCGTCGCGAATCTTCTCCAAAACCGGATGTAATAGTTGACGATGACGCAGCTAGTAGTGTTAGAGAACCGCATCGTGGAGCCACTGGCCATGACGATGTGACAAATAATGATGGAGTGCCAGTTATAGAAAATAACTTTAAACCTATACAGGTTATAAGTTAATTGCTTCATGAAGCATAATAAATCAGCGGCAATTTTGGTGGCAGCAGGACAAGGCGAGCGCCTATCTAAGTTTACTGATGGAATACCAAAGCAATTTAGCGAACTTGGTGGTATGCCCCTCTTCATTTGGTCACTGGCAACTTTTGCCGGGCATCCAAAAATTGAACAAGTGGTCTTATGTGTCCCAGAGGGATGGGGAAAGAAAACCTTCGATTGGATTGGCCAACATTTGCCCGAATTTGCACCTAACGTTACTATTCTAACGGGCGGCTCTACGCGTCAAGAATCAGTTTGGTTAGCATTAGAAAGCCTTGCTGACCATCCTCCCTCATATGTGATTATCCATGATGCTGTGCGTCCATTTGTCACTACTAAAATTATCGATCAGGTTATTGACAAATTGAAACAAGGACACTCTATTACGCTTGCCATTCCTGCTTCTGATTCAATAACGCGAGTAGATGCTGAAACAATTATCGATAGCCTGGATCGCAGTAAACTTGCTCTAGTACAAACCCCGCAAGCAACGGAATTTAATACGCTCTTAAAAGCACATCAGAATGCGAGGCTTAAGAAACAAATAGTGACTGACGATGCCTCTATTATTAAATCGCATGGTGTTGAAGTGATAACAATTCCTGGTAGTAGACTAAATTTAAAAATTACCGAACCTGAAGACCTGGCTATTGCCCAAGCGTTAATCAAATACTATAATTGGTGTCCAGGAAAAGTAGAAACATATAAATTGTCTGATCCAATGACTTACTGTACATCCTGAAGGATCGATTTGTAGCCAGCAGACAATCATCCGGCAAATTGACTTCGTTTCTAATTTTGCGCTTGCCCAATAATGTTGGCACTTGAAATTGCGACATTAAACTTCTTGCGTAATTGATAGGCACCATATATAATGACTCCCACCATGTAAAATGGTATCAATCAGAGAGTTAATTTTAAAAGTACACCATTACTAGTGAGAGCAGGAGAATTATGTTTGACGATATGAATGATGGAAATGAAACTACTTTTGCGCAAAACCCCAAACCATCTCCGGCTGCAACAGATAATACTGTTGATTTATTCCCAGCCCTAGCCGATCGGCGCATGATGCCTATCAATTCTATTAGGCAAGCTGTACCAGTTAAGCATGGTACTCAGATTTCTACATTTATGCCCAAGTCCTTTGATGAGGCACTAGATATAGTAGAGTCCTTGCGAGCAAGAGCTGCTGCTACTATAACACTTGATAACATGAGAAAAGTTGATGCCAGCCGGTTGGTAGATTTTGTTGCCGGTGCCTCAACAGCGCTGCAGGGCAACTTCCATAAGCTCAGCGAGCAAGTCTACTTATTCTGTCCTGCCAATATAAAAATATCTGTACCGGGCAAAATTCCTAACAAAGGTATGGATGGTACGGGTCCACTAGATTTTCTATATCCACAAGATATGCATAGTATGAAAATGTGGTCGTCAAGTAGAGCGATGCCTAATTAGAAAGTTAAAGTAATTTCAGCTTACGTCGTTTGTTGGTTTTGCCAACCTTACTTCAAGTTTTTTAACAGCCGCAGTCTTTAGTCGCTGTTATGATTGAAGTATAGGAGTGCAAGGTGATTTTAATCTGCCGAGCACTGGGTTTCCTCCTTACCTAATCCACCACCAGTACTTCCTTCTTCCGTTTTTGAAGAAGGAAGTATTTTCTTATTGACATCTGATATTTCATGCAAAATCACCTGAATAAGTGGCTGGATTTCATATTCTTGTTTCAAAAAATCCTTAATTGCATCGTGCATATACGCCTGGCAGGTAGTTTTCTTATCTAGCGCCAGCTTCTTAAACTTAGGCAGGAGTTGTTTTACCTGATTTTCTAAGACTTTGGAAATTTGCTTACCGGCCGCATCTTCACCTTTGGCTTTATTGGCTAATATAATTCCTTTCAGTGTGCAATCAAAGGAAAGCAATTTACTCATATTGGCACCTGCTGTAATCGTTATTGTTATTGCACCATCTTTAACTATTTCGCGCCGTTCGGCCAGAATTGTTTCATCAATCTCCCAGGCTCTGGAAGAATCAATTAAAACTATACCTGCGGGCACGCGCTCTTTTTGTGTGACACTATTTTTGGTGAGCGCTAACACATCACCATTTGCCATCACAAAGGTATTTTCGGAGGGTACTCCGCATTGATTGGCTAGGTCTGCATGCTTGACTAACATGCGATATTCGCCATGTATCGGCACAAAGAACTTAGGCTTGCATATATTGATCATTAGCTTTTGCTCTTCCTGGCACGCATGTCCGGAAACGTGCACCCCGGCATCTTTGCCATAAATGACATTAGCGCCGCGTATAGACAAAGCATTAATTGTGTTAGCCACCGAGCGCTCGTTACCTGGAATTGGTGTAGCAGAAAAGATTACTGTGTCACCCGGTTTTACTTTAATATGCTTATGTCCATCATTAGCGATACGGTTCAAGGCAGACAATGGTTCGCCCTGGCTGCCAGTAGTTAAAATTACAATCTTATCGTCAGGTAAATTTTTCACTTCATCTACATCAACGAGTAACCCATCAGGGTATTTCATATAACCAAGCTCACGCGCTAAGTCAGCTATATTTAGCATTGAGCGCCCTAAAACAATAACCTGGCGATCGTATTGTATGGCTGCTTGCAAAACTTGTTTAATACGATGCATATTGCTAGCAAATGTAGTGACAATAATACGCCCAGGTGCGTTAGCAAAAACTTCGGATAGCTTTTTCCATACTGTACGCTCACTAGGGGTAAAGCCTGGTTTTTCAGTATTAGTGCTATCACTCATCAATAAAAGCACGCCCTCTTCGGCAGCCCTGGTTAAGGCGGCAATATCAAAAAGCTCACCGTCTACAGGCGTAAAATCAAACTTAAAGTCCCCGGTGTGGATAATATTGCCAATTGGTGTACGAATAACTAAACTAAATGAATCAGCAATTGAATGTGTGCAACGGACAAATTCAACATTGAAGCAACCTATTTGCACACGCTGACGGGGTTTTACTTTGTGCAGTGTAGTGACATTTTCTAAGCCAAATTCACGCAATTTGCTTTCCAAAATTCCTAGTGCTAAGGCTGGACCATAAATATTTTTTACTGTCACATGCTTAAGCAAATATGGAATGCCGCCAATATGATCCTCATGACCATGTGTAATAGCTAAGCCATGAACCTGTCTTTGATTTTCAATTAAATAAGTTAGATCTGGCAAAACCAGATCAACCCCGGGCATATCTTCATTTGGAAAGCCAAGCCCAGCATCCACAAGCATAATATCGTCACCACAGCTCAAAACCATGGTGTTTTTGCCGATTTCGCCTAATCCACCAAGCGGAATGACTTTGACAATCTCTCTGCTCTGTTGATTACTTTTTGATGGCATCAGGCTCTTAGCGCTGCTTTTGGCTGATCAATAGGACTGTGTTTCATGATAGCGTCTAATTTTGCTTCCTCATCAGCATTCAG
>Ga0207134_1023_pt1 | contig 52238 bp, 53 predicted proteins | sample Alteio_BWMinHeat_12_FD_153527 | JGI IMG/M metagenome (GOLD analysis project Ga0207134, IMG submission 153527) | Enriched cells from forest soil in Barre Woods Harvard Forest LTER site, Petersham, Massachusetts, United States -... | ecosystem: Environmental > Terrestrial > Soil > Temperate forest >... | reverse complement strand
TAACCCCAGGCAATTCAGTCATTTTATGCTCGCCATGAAAACGGGCCGATACAACCTTCGTGTCCAAATATTGTCGACGCATATTTGCTAGTTTGTCGTCGAGCACAATTTGTCCGTGATTTACTACTAGAACACGTTGAGCTACGTGTTCTATGTCTCCAGCATCGTGACTTGTGATAAGCACAGTCACTCCATCTTGCTGATTCCATTCTTTAATCAAGTCACGCAATTCCTGGCGAGCGACTACGTCCACACCTATAGTTGGCTCATCCAAAAAAAGTAAGCGTGGGCGGTGCAACAGGCTAGCAGCAATTTCAGCCCGCATGCGTTGCCCGAGAGATAATTTACGCACTGGTGTGTTAAGAAACGGTACCAATCCAAAGCGCTCAATAAGCATGTCGCGTTGTTGTTTGTACTGTTTTCTATCCAGATTGTATATGCGTGACAATAAATCAAAACTATCTTCTGGTGGCAAGTGATACCAAAGTTGTGATCTTTGACCAAACACCGCGCCAATTTCATAAGCAAGACGTGTGCGATCCCGCCATGGTACTAATCCTAATACCGCAGCCGTACCGGCAGTTGGATGAAGGATACCAGTAAGCATCTTTATTGTTGTTGACTTACCAGCGCCATTTGGACCAATTAGAGCTACAGCTGCTCCTTGCTCGATGGACAGGTCGATAGAATCAACAGCCAGAACTTCTGTTTTATGGCTGCGCCAGCCGTCTCGCTTATTGACGACGAATGTTTTGCTTAATTTTTTTGCTGAGATAACCATACGGGTGTTTCCTTTAACCTATAGCAAAATAAAAAGAACTGCCTATATTTATGATGGGCAGCTCGTCACTAACTTTTAAAAGTTGAATTATGACAGTAAATCTATGCCCAAAACCAATCAGCCGAAAGCTCACTTTCGGTAACGATAAAGGGTTGCATGTATTTACTGGTATTCATAGTTTTATTATTCATTAAATTACTTGCTTGTCAACTAAAATTTTCTCTCATATTCAAAATACCGGCGGTTTCGGCAAAACTTCGCTCTTATTGGTGACATCGTAATTTCGTATATAAAGATTGGTGCCCAGAGGATCTAATTTAATTCCATCGGGTAATGAACTGCCAGTAAGCTGACTTTCTAAATTGCTAGCAGATTGCTGTGTTAACTCGGCACGCCTTTGAGAAGACAGGGTTTGGTTTTGCACATTTTGCTTAATAGATTGCGCGAGTGCTTCTTGCTCTTGCTGTCTTTCTTGACCGTAACGTTGAATTTGCAATGCGGAATAAGTTGGCTGTTTGTTTCCGTATTGATCATAGTAGAAGGCGTCGCGCATTTGCTGCAAATTCCTCTCTGTTTCCCTCTGCATTTCTGCCACCTTTAATTGTTGCTTCAAAGTAAAGTCTTGTGCCACCAATTCACCTGTATCTACTATTCTCACTCTATCAAGAGCAGTTTCCAATTGAATTTGATCCAGAGAACGGGTCAGCTCAAGACTTTTAGGGCTCCTTTTATTGATATGAGGAGTGTAAGAACTTTGGCTCAATACCGGCAATCCAGAATTGTTGCGCAAAGATGACACGGCAGTAAGACAATAATCACGCATTGTTTGTGATGGCGCTAATTTGTAAGCCTGCTCATAATCAAGTAAAGCCTGTGTATTTAAGCCAAGTTTGGTTAAAGTATTAGCTCGGTAATATAAAGCAATGGCATTATCCGCTCGTTGAGCGAGTGCTTTATCAAACCAGGAAAGCGCCTTTTGATAATCCCCCTTTGTGTATGCCGCTTCGCCGCGCGATAAATCATCTGCATGTGTGGCTAATACCATTGAACACAGCGTGAGCGTAAGAACTATGGATTTGGCGTTAGTAAGCAACATAAGAATTTTTTATAAGAAGAGTAATAGTCCGAACAGCGATGCTGCTTTGCGATAGTTCTCAAGATATGCAAATATGGAAAACTCAGAAAGCCAAACAGTGGTTTTAGTATAGTATTAAATGGCAGCATAATGTTAAGGGGAATGGGGAATTCAGTTATGACTATGAAACTTGTTTTCGGCAGCATTCTATTTATTGGTATTTTGTCCTTCTTTTCCTTTATGTTTGATCGTATGGACATTGCAAAGACGTCTTCTTGGCCAATTGTAGAAGGAAATTTGCTTGACATACAAGATAAGTCATTTAGCATTCCGATTTTGAGCCGGTTTATACCAATACGTATTCCTCATGCTAAGTATTCTTATCAGGTTGATGGTAAATACTATGAGGGGGAAAGAACGTCCGGTCCAACCATATTGTTTGTGCGTATGGCTACATTCAAACAGCCTGAAATGATCATGCCTGACTCTTCAGAGATACTTAGGTCAATCCGAGAACATAATACGATATCATTGAAAGATTTGATTAGTGGTACCAAATATAAGCCCATAATAATTCGCTATGAAACAAGACACCCTGAGAATTCAATGCCCGATCCAAATGTACTGCAAAGTGGTGTCAGCCTCTGGTGGACTTGCGTTATACTTTGTGGGGTAGGTGGACTTGGTCTTACGGCCCTGTTTTATCATGATCATACGATCAAGCCTGTAGATGATCCATCGCTTTCTCTTGAAAGTGCTTTAGCGGCCCAACGCCGTCGTAGGGGCTAATAACTGGAGCAGAAAGCTAGATACTATCTTTGCCCTTTGTGGGCTGTGTTTGTACTTTACCTAACTGATCTTGTAAATTCTTTTGCCATTCATTCATTTGTTTCATGGACTTTTCTGTACGGTCTTTGTACTGAGTGTCATATTTTGCAGCTTCATCATTTTTACCTTGCATAACTAAGCAAGTGACCAGCTCCTTTAATGTGGCCGTGCCTTGATAGTTCTGAAAAGCACCAACAAATGGATTTTGTGTTGTCTGCGTCTTTATTGCTTCTTGTGCTTTCTGGGCTTCCTGTACTTGGTCAATTTTCAAAGTAAGCTTGAGGACTGTTTCTTCATTAGCATAGTCCTTATTATTCTTGAAAGTATATTGAGCGGTTTGTAGCTGTTGAAGTATTTGATTGAAAGCCACATCTTGTTCAGTGGCATTTTTGACAGAACAAGCTTCGTCCACAGCCTTCTTGGCATATTTGCAAATATTCTCTTTATCATCGGTTGTAAGAGATCGAGAATATCCAGGCTTATTGCATTGAGTCAATAAATCAAGATCCCTTTTCCATCCAGCAGCGGCAACCTTATCTTGAACGAGGCTATTTGACTTTGACAAGTACTTTTCTGCTTCCTTAGTTTTTCCTTCTAAAACCAAACAGGTGGCTAACCTTTTTTTTGCATAATCAACTTGATATGATGCTCCATCATCAGTTTTGGCTTGTTGAGCTCTTAAAATTGATCTGAGTACAGTTTCTTGCTGGACATAGTTTTGCTTCTGTTCATACCGACAATTGATAGATTGAAGCTGGCGAAGTATTTCATCAAGTGCTATGTTTTTTTCTGTTTGGTCACCGACGGTTACTAACTTGTCTAAAGCACTTTTTGCAAAATTAGTCGCTTTATCGTAGTCATTATTATTATATGCCAGGACCATTGCCTTATATTCGGTCCTCCAATCAGAGGAGCTAGCATACGCATAGGTTGCCATATTACCTAAAAAGTTGATTGCAAAGACAATTAATAATGCCTCTCTGACAAAATGCATCGTTTGTTTCATTTTTATATCGCTTCCCGCAATTTAACAATAGACCTTATAAAATAATAGCAAACGCTGATACTATTGTCTTCTCAAGAGTTATGTTGGCGGACCATATTCATCCTCTAAAGGTTACCAATGACCCTGATAGCCTATAACCAAATCCCCCTCCCTTCTTTCATGTATGGCACCGCTTGGAAAAAAGAGGCTACTTCGCCACTTGTGCAGCTGGCAGTAACATCAGGCTTCAAAGCGATCGACACGGCCAATCAATTAATTCATTATCAAGAGTCCCTGGTGGGGGACGCACTGCTGGCGCTCCAGCAAAAAGGAGTGCGGCGTGATACTCTCTTTCTCCAAACCAAGTTTACTCCAGTCAATGGACAGGACCGCCGAACCCCGTATGATGCCTCGGCCGATCTTACGACCCAAGTAAAACAGTCTATGGATAGCTCGTTGAACCACCTGCATACAGACTACGTAGACTCCTATGTTCTGCATGGACCCTATTCTCGTGTGGATCTCGGGGCTGAGGACTGGGAGGTATGGACGGCCATGGAAGAGCTCTATAAATTGGGGAAAACCAAAATGATTGGTATCAGTAATGTCACTGCCAAACAACTAAAGCAACTTTGTGCCAAGGCAATGAATAAACCTATGGTGGTGCAAAACAGATGCTTTGCTGTGACAGGATGGGACCATGAAGTGAGGGAAATCTGCCGCGACCAGGGTATAATATATCAAGGCTTTTCATTGCTCACTGCTAATACTGGCGTCATGACTCATCCTGCCGTTCGCGCTATCGCAAAACGGTTAAGCTGTGGTATTGCGAAATTGATATTTAGCTTTGCCATGCAAATAGGAATGCTACCATTGACCGGAACCACAAACGCTCAACATATGAAAGACGATCTAGCAGCTGATAAATTTAAACTTTCGCAGGATGACATCGAGCAGATTGAAACAATCGCAATGTAGAAAAAATTATTTCATTTATACATAGTTTGCTAAAAAGATGGAAGAATCTAGCCAGTAAGTTAGATTAATTCTAACTTACTGGCTAGATTCTTAACCGCATGCCTGTGTGAAATGAACAATGAGAATAGACTCTTCGATGGTCGCAGGTCATAACCTGTGCGATCGATTGAGCGGCTGAGCGACTAATAGTTATACAATATACCAATGCCCAAAGTAATGGCTAGAAGGTTTTAGGAGGCGCAAAGGCATGGTTGACAATATTATGGATATGCTGAGAGAAGAAACCAGGCCATTGCATAACCAAACGGAAGACAACGATTTCCAAAAATCTCTGTTTAGCGGTTCTTTGCCTAAAGAGCAGTTTGTGGAATACTTGGGGCAAATGTATTTGATACATAAGGCTCTTGAAGATGCGCTTAGCGAATTAAGGATGAGCAGCCCAATAGTTGCTTCAGTGATTGCAGATCATCAGTATCAACAAACGTATTTGCAGGAAGATTTAGCTGCTGCGGAAGTACAGGTTGAAGAATTGAAACCTCTAGCTGCCACAAAAACTCTTATTCATCACATTGAAAATTTGAAAAGTAAACAGCCTATGGCATTATTGGGTTGCGAGTATGTGCTCTTTGGCAGTAAGCATGGTGCGAAACTTCTGAGCAAGCAGATTGCTAAATACGGGCTAGCTAAAGAGGGTTCTTCCAATTATTTTGATCCCTATGGGGATAAATTCTCTGGGTATTGGCAAGATTTCAAGGTAAAAATGAATTCTGCGCAATTTTCCCTAACCGAACAAAAAGATGCAATAAATGGGGCTAAGGATATGTTTAGCGGTTTATCAAAAGTATTTGATGATCTGCTTTCATTTGCCTGACTTGGTATCGCAATGCACTACAGCTTGTACCTGGTACTTCTAAGAGGCGCGTGAATAAATGGGCTTTTATACAATTTCGTATTGAGCCACACATTGTAAACCAGCTTCATGCCGAAGCAAACAAACTTGGAATGCCCGTTGGTTCCATGATTAAGATGTGGGTGATGGAGCAGCTTAAACGTAAATCTGCTTGAAGCACGAATATTTTATTCGTCCCGTCCGGTACGTTAGTTAGTTGCTTTGCCAACACAATATTTAGTCTTGGACGTTATGTTTTTTCAATAATCAATTTTTTGCAAAAAGTTAAAAGAACGCCAATTATAATTTCACAAACGGCATAGATCAAAAAAGCGCAAACGAAGAGCATTTGCGCCATAGCTATGCCGATTGCCGCTCCATCCGTATTACCCATCGTTTCCATTGCCTTCCAAGGAATTCCTGTGGACATGTATATTCTATTGCAAACTATCCAAGCTATTCCGGCTAATACCGCAACTACAGGTCCAGATAATACTGCAATCAACTTATTTTGTTGTTGAAGAAATATTTTTCCGATAAACGCACCAATATAATAACTAAGAAGTGTCGGAAGAATGCTATAAACAAGCACGATCGAAGCGCACCAAACGATGCACCGTGGTTCGTGTATTAGGGCATTAGTGAGAAACAAACCACCTGCTAGAACGTTGGGGATTGTCGGATAAGTAAACCATATTCCAGTTTTCACTGATGAAATTGCTAGTTTTGCTTGATTGCTTGCCATATTCACAACTCATTTTCGACAATATTTATCTGGCTCTGGCTTTTTATTTGAAGCTGGTTCATTTTCAACCATTTTCCAGACAGTAAGTTTGATCGGTGAAAGATCTTTTGTATTAAAGCAAGAAGCGGGTAGAGGATTTACACTGAAACTATCAAGCCGCTCGGTTATTGTTTGCGTCCTAGGTGCACAACCAAAAAATATTGATCTCAGCCAAAATACTATATCAAACATAGATGGATTGGGATGCGGGTTAGGCTTGGATTCCATTAGAACCAGACATTTGCTTTGCTTATCGAACCACCACTCGTCTATCTTGTGATCGGTGATCAATTTCCATCCTTCGCATTGATGACCATCGATGAGCTTTGAGCCAATAGATTTTGGTACCGGGTTGGGTGGCACACCAGCAACGTCATTGAAAACGTCGGCATCATGAATGAACATGACTTCGTTGAGGTTAGAGAATGAAGAATAAGATGTGACACTATTTTTAGCAACACGGTACGGGTATTTTGATCTTTCGTAGCATTTTCCAGTCGGTAAATCTAAGATTTCAATAGTCTCACCAGAATCCAGTGATTTACATACTAAATGTCCCTTGCCATCAGATGAGACTATTTTGCATTGAGTTGACGACTGACTATTATTTGTACTCTCATCTACTGTTGTTTGAGTCCATACATATGAGGCTGTGTAAGTGTTGTGGGGATAAACGCCAGGTGGCTGCACCTGATCCAAATGGGTGGCGCTTGATACTGAACTTCCAGACAAAAGTGCCAGTCCAAGAGAGATAAACAGTGTGTAGGGTGCGAATAACTTCATTAACCAAGAATATCTCAAATTAGGACACCAGGCAAACCTTCAGACTACTTGATTTCTTTCATTTTATTTTGGCAGGGCTGTAGAATCTAGATCATTTAGGGTATAACTTTTAACGGAGCAATTCAAAGATTCGGTCATTCGAGGACCATGCTGAACGGATTTAGAGAAAAATCGATTATGGCAAAACCGAACTCTTCAAGGTGGCTATTGCTTTGCCTAATTTGTTCTGCGCTTACCGCGTGTGCAATTTATCCAGATTACATAGATGGCTCGCTACCAGCGAGCGACGGACTTGCTCAAATCAATATAGCTAAAGGTGCCAAATATGATAGTGTGTCAGACAGTCTGCTTGATATGGTGCTTTCCACCAGTAATAAATCAATAGCCAATTTGAATGGACAAGATTGGTGCGATTTTTTCAATGGTATTCACTCCCTAGCATCTTCGCAGCGATTTAAATCTGGAAGCGTTTATGAACGAATAGTTCATGAACAGACAGGCGTCAGAAAATCCGAAGATGATCGGTCTCTCAACTTAGGACAACGTATTTTCAGTTGGTTAATACGTGCTGCAATGGCGCCGCCCGAAAAACCTATCGATTACCGAGCTCTCAATTATGCGGAACGACTTTATCGTAAATCAATAGTAATTGGAATACAGGCAGGTCATGCATATTCATCAGATTACGGAGAGTTAGCTGACTGTTACCTTACTGCTGGAGATACAGTAGCGGCTGAAAAAGCTATGAGCTCATATCGTGAAGATTTAGCATCGAGGGAAAGCGCAGGGCACTGGACAATACAAGCAAATGCACTCAGCGAAGATGCCCGGCGGCTTGAAAAAGAAAACAAACTTCCTGAAGCAGAGCAAAAGCTAAAATTGCTACTTTCAACGTATGAAGCGCACGAAGATTTGAGCCCGGCTGGCCTTGAGAAAATGCGGCAGGAAAACATTCAATGGCAAAAGAAATATCCTGGCTCCAGCTCAACCTTACATACAAGCATGGCGCTTGAACAATTAGCAGACTTTTATAATAGAACTGGCCATCCGCAAGAAGTAGTGCGCTTGCGTCAGAGATTGCACGAACTTCATAACCAAATTGGGTTCAAACCGGAAGACTTTTAAACATAAGGCAAAGTTAGACTTAAGAAGAGGTTCGATTCTAAATATGCGTTATGAGCAAATGCCCCCTGCTATTTGGGTTTTAATCATCGTTATTGTGCTTGGGGTTTGCATGGCACTTATCACGCAGTGTTTGGACCCCCGGACGGGTGCAGTATTTTGACTGCTTGTCTTCGGCAAGTAAAGTTAGCCCCTGAAACCGGAAACCACATAGCATACCTAGTCCGGCCTTTAAATGTCACTGATATAAATGGTTGGTGAAGACAGCGAGCAGGGCGATTATTGACAAGTCATTTTGCTGCACGCAGCTTTGGTGGATCAATAAGGATAAATTGCTTGGCCAATTTGACTTGTGTTTCCACGCTATTAAACAATGGACAATTTTTTTGATTATTTGGCGAACACATTTTTGATTGCATATTGCAATCTGCACAACATAGCGAAATATGTTCTGGTTTCGCATCTGATACCACATATTTAAAAGCAAGGCTGGTTAATTTATTCAGTATAGTCTGAGCAGCTCCCATAGCTTTTTTATAGGCACCGACATATTGATACATTGCATCTAAAGTTTTGATTATTTTTGGCCGCAATAATGAAATGCCACTTTCTGGTTCATTCAGCGGGCGAACTTTATTTCTACGCACAAAATCGGCAGCCGCCATTGGCAAAGATACTTCTGCTGGTAGTCGAAAAATTATTCTAACAACTGGTTCACTTGCATCTAAGCTAACGGGACTCATTAAGCTGCCTTAGATTGGACAAACCCGGTGAAAACTACTTTTTCTGGCAAAAAATCATTCGCATCATAGTCAGTATAATAATCTGGTTTGCCCTCAATAGTAAAAGACATGATGTGCTGCCAACCGTCAACAATCCAAGTTAGATAAATATCTCCATTTGGTGTTAACCGTATCTCCGGCTGGTCAAGGTTTAAATGACTTGCACATTTGGATAAAAATTCTTTTGTGTTTTTGACAGCCAGATCAGACGGCAACGATTCATCTTCTTCAAGATTATCTTTGGCTTCTGTTAATATCAAATCAAGGCTTTTGTAAGCCCTGCTAATCCATTCGTCTGCTAATCTTTCTTTAATTATGCTCATAATTTAATCTTATACTACTGGACATTATTATGACATTATAGTGCATGACTACTGGATGGACAATGGCTTTTGTAACCCATAGCCGATTGATCAGGGATCGTTCAACCTAAATTTTTGATATGCTTGGGACTATAGATGACTTTCATGCGATGAACACTATAAAGTAAGATGCCTTAAAGACCTAATTATGGACGCTAAAAGAATAAAAAAGATAAGAAAAGAAGCTACAGAACGTGTAAACAAGGATGCCCTTGTGCAATTTCGCATCGAGCCACAATTCATGAATCAGCTTTATGCGGAAGCAAATAGACTTGGATTGCCTATAGGCTCCATGATTAGGATGTGGGTTATGGAACGCCTCAAGCGAAAGTCTGCCTGAGACGCGGCTTGGAATTCCTAATAGGGGAACTTCACTAAACACAGGACAGAATAATGGTCATTCTTGAATTTGCTGGTATGGTGATAATAGCAGTGTTAGCTATTCGCTTCATTGCATATACTGCTGTCAAGTTACATGAACAGCACGTCGAATGGAAATATCGACTCGAAAGAAGAAAGCACGAAGACGAGCAAACAGACAAACTCATTGATGGAGAAAAATAAATGAAAAGGATTCTATCGGTAGCGCTGTGCTTGTGCTTATCCGGGTGTGCCACCATACAACCCGGCGAACGGGCGGTCAAAGTAAGCCTGGGCAATCTTGATAAAACCCTTATCAGCCCAGGTTTGATTTTTTATACTCCAGGTATTGACCATATTTACACTTACTCAATAAAGCAGAATACCGTTGAAGGTAAAGCTCAACCACTGACTGCGGATCAACAAGCTATCACCATAGAATACAAGGTTCAATATAAGATTCCTGAAGGGCAGGTCTTGTCACTCTATCAATCCTATAACGGCGACCCTTACTCGATGCTGGTTGATCCACAAATTCAGGAAGCCTTTCGACAAGTCATTTCTCAATATAAGGCCGATGCTGCCATCAAGAGTATAAATACGATTAAGGATCAGGTGGTCGCAATGGTCAGTGGAAACTTAAAGGGATTGGTGTCAATCGTGGACATCCCAATAACCCATACCGGGCTGCCGGAAGTTCTGCAAAATGCTATTGCCGAAAAACAAATCATGGAGCAGAAATCCCTCCAGAAACAATATGAACTTGATGCGGCCAGGAAACAAGCCGAGATAACGATTGCCAATGCCCAGGCACAATCTGAAGCTATCAAACTCCAGACCGATGCCCTAGCCAAATCTCCCCAATTGATTGAATATGAAAAAATCAAGAAATGGGATGGTAAGCTTCCAGATACCGTGGTTACCTCCGGACAAGGTGTATTCCAAATATTTGGCAAACATTCCAGCGATGGCAGCAAATAACCGTTTGTATTATCGTTCAAACTTTTGTACTTGGGAGTTTATAGCAACTGGATACTACTGAATTATTATGCAATTCAATGGAAATGGAGTGGTTAAGTTATTGCAGGATCATCCACCTTATTGTTTTAATCTTGAATAAAGGTTGCGAAATCGCTGCAAATATCTGATTGATATTGACATGGCTATAATAGATAGCTATAATGATTCTATGAAAATAAGCGTAGCTAATGCAAAAAACAAACTTCCTGAATTAATTAAAGCGGTTGAGGCCGGTGAGTCAATAACAGTTTGCCGCCGCGGTGTACCAGTCGTCGATATAGTCCGCACTCAAGCCAGCACAGGTCACAAGCGAAAATTTGGATTTCTAAAAGAGAGACTGGTTATCCATGATCCTGAATGGTGGAGGCCCATGTCTAAGGCAGATGTGGAAGCATTTGTTGAAGGACATTACTGAATTCGGTTATGCGATTCTTGATTGATACCGTTGTTTTTATTTGGGCTGTCAATTCTCCAGAACGCATTTCCAGCAAGGCCCTGGCTGTGCTGAAAAATGACAAAGCAGTTTGCGAAATAAGTGTTATTTCTATCGCTGAAATTGCAATTAAACAATTGCTCGGCAAACTTACATTTCATAGGGATGACATTATACTCGGTATTGAAGGTCTCAGACTACCTGTACTTCCGTACACCGTAAATCACGCTCTCCAATTATTTGACCTGCCTAAACATCATAAAGATCCATTTGACCGTCAAATCATTTCCCAAGCTATAGTCGAGAATATTCCCATCCTTACGGCAGATGAAAAATTCCGATTGTACAAAGGAGTGAGAATTATTTGGTAAGGCTTTCCGGTCCTAAAAATATAAATGGTGGAGGCGGCGAGAATCGCACTCGCGTCCAAAGTAACCGAGAGGTAAATCACTACAAGCGTAGTTCAGTATTTATCCAGTTGCCTTGCGACCCGCTGGCTAAGGTCTGAACGACCATCCGGGATTGCAATTATGTCTTAGGACAAGCTATTAACTGCTAATTTTGCTTGTCAGCAACCACCATTTTTTACCTAATGAATGCGGGTAGTCAGGCTCCCATTAAGTTTCCGCTACCTAATTTAAATTAGGCGGCAAGAGCGAACTGAGTCGCTCTAGGGCGGAAGGCCACGGTTTTACCATTGGCATTTGTGTTTTTTTGCCTAGTTTTTTGACGCGGTTCTAAGCAACCTCGGCTTGCAACTTACCAAACAACCACCCTGTCGAATCTAAACGCCCCCATGTTGTTGTGGAAAGAAAGCTCTTCAATTTTCAGTGTTCGAAAACGGACTTTAATCCGTGCCAGATAGTGGCTTCTATAACATTAGCTACCGCTTTAAATCTGACAGAGATATTATACCAGAATGCCTGCTACGACACCAATAGCCCGTCAGGACGGGCTAAGACGGCTGCAATAGCCTGTTTCTTTCTAGAAAGTCCATAATAACTGGACCAACTATGTGTGGATGACTATATTGAGCCATATGGTCTGCATTGTTGACGATTAGTAATTCGGAATATGGAATATATTGACGCATTTCAAGCATTTGCTGACGATTGGCCCAGAGATCATTTTCACCAGCAATTAAAAGAACCGGTGTTTCTATCTTTTTTAATTGATTGTTTGTGTAGGCTGGATTTTTGGCCAAATTTATTGTCAGCTGTTCAATTAGTGTTTTCCAATAACCAGGATACCGACCGTGATCATGTATACGAGCAAATAACTTAGCAAATTCTGGTTCGTCGCGTTCTATTGACTTAACGTTGAAAAATTTATTTGCTTTTCTCACAAGATTATCATTGTAATAGTTGACGCCCACACATATGAGGGTGCGAAGTAAATCAGGGCGAGTCATACTAATATGCAGCCCTACAATGGCTCCGTCACTAAGACCAGCAATATGAACTGGAGCAAGTTTTTTCTTTTCTATAAACTTACAAATATCATCTGCTATCAATTTAAAAGTAATATAGGCGCGCGGATTATTTGTTCTACCGTGTCCGCGGTGCTCAACATGTATTGTTCTATATTTTTTACTAAAACGACTAGAGAGTACTTTCCAGCTATTGTCGGCTTGATCAAGCGAGCCAGTAGCGCCATGCAAAAATATAATTGGTTGTCCTTTGCCATGTTCTTCGTAATACATGCTTATGTCATTAACTTTGGCGTAGGGCATGTGTTTACCTGTAAAATAATTTGCCTCAAAGCTTCGTGAATCGTACTAGTTGTTCTAGTGCTTAGTCAATACTAAGCCAATCCAGCCTTGATCGATTGTTTTATTTATTGATTTAAGTGAAAATTTAGCTAGTGCACTTTCAAGTATTGATAGTCTTTCTTCAATTATGCCGGCAAGAATGAGGCAACCATCGGCGTTTAATAGTTTGTTGTAAGTAGGAAGCAAATCTATAATGGCTTCAGCAGTTAGATTAGATAGTATCGTGTCAAAGTTTTCGTTGTTTGTGAGCAAGTCGTCAAACACTTCTGTATTATTTAGGTGAAGCTCTATTCGCTTTTCGACATGATTGAGTTCGATATTATGCTTGGCGTTAGCCATAGCATCCCTGTCTATGTCTAAGGCTAATATTTTAGATTTAGCAATTGTGAGAGTGCAGGCGATAGCCAAGATACCACTGCCAGTGCCTACATCAAGAATGTTTGGTCCCTTGGCATACTGTTCAATTGCTTGCAAACAAAATCTAGTTGTAGCGTGCAAACCGGTACCGAAAGCCATGCCCGGATCTATAATAATTTTCTTTCGACTGGCTAAGAGTTTGTCAGGAATATTTTTAGATTGCCAGGGCGGGCAAACTAGGAATGAATTTCCTACGGTAAAAGGCTCAAAGTGCTTTTTCCAATTGCTGAGCCAATCTTGATTTGCTAAGGTTTCTACTTTCAGTGTTTCGGCAATTCTGCTCAAGGACGCTTCTTTAAGACGATGACGCAATTCATCAAATTTTTCCTTTGACAAATCTTTAGGTCGAAAAGAAGCTCTAATTGATCTCGTCTCTTTGTCCAGGTCTAGAATTTCGAGCCCAAGTGCTCCTTGTTCAAAATACAACCAGGAGCAGAAATCTTCATCAATCTTGCTACACTGGCAAGAAACAATTGTCCAGACACGTTCTATATTAGTATTTTTCATGATTATTTTTGGCGGATGAGGTATATATACATTAGAGCAAGGAGCAAAAAGTACAATATGAAATTTCATGTTTTCATAGAAAAAGAAGAAGATACAGGCTGGTTTGTCATTACTTGTCCGGTCTTACCTGGTTGCGTTTCTCAAGGGCGGACAAAGAAAGAAGCTATTGCTAACATTAGAGAAGCCATTATCGGCTGGTTGGAAGTTGAAGGGCCCTAGCGCAAGCTCAAAAGAAGGGTGCCACCGGTAAAGAATTAGCTTTAGCTTAAACGAGAAAGACCAGCGAAGGTCGGATTCGCCAAGCCGAAGGTTTTTATATGTACCGAAATTCTAGTCTAACCATCTTGTGTACAGCCCTGATAACGCTTATCAATTATTCCAGTCCTTGTTGCGCACAAGCAACCCATAGCAATATTGCTGAAGAGAAACAGCCCAGCCTTACTATTAAAAAAGAAATCAGTAATGCTTATATAAACAAAGAGGGGCATGTTGTCTTAAAAACAACGTTTCAAAATGTGGGGGCGTTTTCAGAAGGACTGGCTGCGGTAGAACGTGAGGGGAAAGTAGGCTATATAGACAAATCAGGAAAGATTGTTTTAGCGCCAAAATATATTATCCACAAGGCGGTGGAGTATGCATGTGGCACCCGTGGATCTATAGATACTTATTTGGCATTAGAATTACCTGATTGTGCATTTTCAGAAGGACTCGCAGCAGTTAGACTTGCACAAAATCAACAGGGTCGAAATTGGGGCTATATCTACAAATCAGGCAAAATTGCCATACCTCCTCAATTCGATGAGGCTGGTTGTTTTCGCGAAGGATTGGCTCCGGCTGTTCTAGGTGGCAAGTTGGGATTTATTGACAAGACTGGACAATTTATCATTGAGCCAAGATTTGGTTGCCAGATTAAAGATAATGGTTTGGCCCTTCCTAAAGATTCTTACTTTTCAGAAGGACTGGCAGCAGTAACTTTATGCGGAAAAGGATGCACTTATGTCAATCGCATGGGCAAACTGATCATGCCTCTACAATTTCATGACATCAATGCCTTTTCAGAGGGTGTCGCTCTGGTGAGCAAGCGCAAAAATCAACACTTGACTAAATTGCCTGATGGCACCTTGATAAAGGTTGGTGGAAAAGACGAATGGTATTTCATTAACAAGTCAGGCAAACAATGCATCAAAGGAAAATTTTATGGTGGAAAATCATTTGCCCAAGGTTTAGCGCCTGTTTGCGTATGCAAAGGTCCGTACTGTAAATGGGGTTTTATCGACAAGAATGGCAGGTTCGTTATTAAACTAAAGTTTGAAGGTGCTGATTCTTTTTCCTGTGGTCTAACCTCTGTTTGTCTAAAGGGAAAATTTGGATGTATTGATCGGAAAGGCAATCTTGTAATCAAACCTCAGTATGATTGGCCTGTCGTTTTTTCTGAGGGTCTAGCAGCTGTGAAACAATAATAATATGGGATATTCTGCCGAAGGTCGGAGTCGAACCGACATGATGTTGCCATCGGTTGATTTTGAGGGATATGTGTGGAAATTTGCGTAGTCGATTTTGAATTATTGCACTTGACTGTCTTTCCCTATTCGATATAAATCCCGCAAATGCCCAGCTGCCGAAATGATCATGAAAACAAAAGTAGAAAAGTAAAAAAGATCCAACAACGGTCTAGAAAATAAGAGGGGCAACTGCAACAATCCTGGGTATACGACGTAATAAAATGCGGAGGGTATTCCAAGAATAAGCCCAATCGAAATAACAGTTCTCAGCGATTTGCTCGAGTGAATTATCGACATCGGCATAACAGCCACTATCAAAAGTGCTGATGTTCCTGAAATACCTCCAAGAGTGGCAAACACAAATGGTATAACGAACTCTTGTAGTACGGCTTTTATGCCGCCTACTCTTCCCTTCAATCCAATGTAAATTCCTGCCGCTAGACAAAATGGTACGCAAAGCAAATATAGAGTACCGACAACTACCCCAACTAGATCCATGGCACGCCAGAGCAACCGGAGCTTCATTCAACACCTACATTGTTTGATACTAACGACCGCAACTCACTAATAACTTATCATCTTCTATTTATGATTTGGGGGCAAGTCACAAGTCGCTTACTTTTATAAAATTTGCCGAAGGTCGGAGTCGAACCGACATGAGGGGTAAACCTCGGATGATTTTGAGTCATATATAGCGTCGTGATATTATCTGCCTATTGAGAACAATAGTTATACTTATAATGCTAGTGTTGACAGGAGGAATGTATCATTATTAGACGTTGTTTCTGTGTTTTGTTTCAGCCCCAACTTCTTCTCGGAAAATTTTGAATCTTGATACCAATTTCTTGATTGTTTTTCGTTTAGGGCTTATTCTCTAGCGTTCTTCCATCAGCTAGGAATAATAAATTTATCCTGTTTAACAACTGTATCAAGTCCTACTAAGCGTCCGAGTATTAATCCTATAATACCTCCCGTGATACCACCACAGATAGCAACCATGCCCAATACTGCTGGCATTAAACAAGCGCATACAATCATCATGAAAATCTCTAACGGTTTATGTGGCATATGGGTATTGGCTAGAGACTCGGGTAATTTGGCTATAAGTAAAACACTACATATAAAAGCACCCGCTAAAGCAGAGTAAGCAGCATTTCTTAGCCATCTATTTTGACGAGTAAAGTTAGGATAAATATGACTTATCAATTTAGCTGACCAGGCTGCAATTAACGCGCCGATGGTTAAAGAAATTGCTACTCTTGCTGTTACAGTTATAAGAAAATGATGTGTTGCTACTTCCATCAAATACTTTTTTTCTGCAAGAGGTCCAGAAACATCGGAAAGTATAAGGTTTCTGTAACCATTATTATTCAAAAGTAAGTGCTGATCACAAAGAGCATAGCCATAACCGATTATTGAAGAAAGGATCAAGGTTGATACGACTACTCTTATTATTGGATGGTTGTCTATAATTTTCAGAAAATATTTCTCGACTACTAATTAGTTTGATATACGTAACATTCGTAAAATTTGAGGTGAGGTAATGATATCAGCTGAATTATGTTTGTCAATCGGAATATGGTAGTCTGACAAATTAACTATGGAATTGTGTATTATAGCGAACACTTCAGGGCATGCCCTTGAGTAGCAAATCCATCTGATTAGAGCATTTTTGCGGAACGATCAATTTTAAAAATATGCCGAAGGTCGGAGTCGAACCGACATGAGGGGTAAACCTCGGTTGATTTTTGTTTGGTTTATCAGGATATTGATCTTTAAGCAGTCTTTTCATAAAATACCTTCCCAACTCGTTCTATATGCTTACGCAGGTCGGGGTTTTCAAGTTCATCGAAAAGTGAAAGGTCAATCGTGTAGGGCAAAAGAAGATCATCGAGCGCTTCCGCTATATTTGCACGCAGTGCGGGAGTGAGTGCGGTGCCATAGAGCGTCAAATCAATATCCGATCCAGCTTTATAATTACCTTTAGCTCGCGAACCATACAATACAACCTTTTCAATTTCAGGAAAACGTGTATAAACGCCGCGAATTTTTTCAATGACTTCTTTGCTTAGCCCATACTTCATAATTTGTTGTCTTGGTGCTCATAAAGTGCAGTAAACTTTTTTGCCATACTCGCAAATGCCGGGTAAAAATTCACCAAGATGTTGTGCACTATTTTCTCAGCTACAGCAGTGTTGTAGGTATGTGACGTCTGGTTGCGCGCAGTTATCATATCCATCCACTGCTCGCCTTGCTCTAGCAAGCCATTTTTGAATGCCTCGCGGGTAGCATCTTTTGAGCCAATCAAACCGACAATCCCCTTATCTTCCAAATAATCCTTAAGGACATTCCAGGCTAACTCATGCGTGAACTCAAAACTTTGAATTAAACCTTGTTGCTCCAACTTTGAAAGCGGACGTTCTTCCGATAGTACCTTTGCCTCACTCAAATTCTGCAGGGCTTTGATATAGTTGCTAAATCGCTGTTTCCAACGGATGTCCTGCATAGTTCTAATCCACGCTTATATAAAAGAGGTGCTAAGCTACTTTTCCGAACGAATTTCAGCCACCAGACCAAAACGGAAAACCAATTCACTAAGTTCTAAAATATGCCGAAGGTCGGAGTCGAACCGACATGAGGGGTAAACCTCGGATGATTTTGAGTCAACTGCGTCTGCCATTTCGCCACTTCGGCATCTGTGCTAAATTTCTAGCATGAAAATAAATAGGTCGCAAGCAAAGAAAGCAATTCGGTTAAATATCAATAAGTCATTGGCATCCATCAATTGTCTGGTAACCGGCTATGACGCTTTTGAACACCATACATATAATCCAAGTGAATTAATTGTAAATGCCTGTCCAGACGAGGTCATGCTTTCTGACGCTAAGACAAGGGTAAGTTTGCAGCGTCTGGTAATGCCCGTCTGTGGGGAAAGGGCATGGCCTAAGCTAAAGAAGTTGTTGAACAGAATGAGCATGAACAAGAAGCCTTGCCTGATAATTATGTTCGGACTCGCAGCCGTGAGAACTAATGTAGAGCTGGAGCGCTTTGCTCTCAATATTCGCGACGGGAACAGAAAAGACAATTATGGGCATGTATATCATGGGGAAGTGGTTCAGGCGCACGCCCCTGACGCTATACGTACAAAGGCGCCGATTGAAAAGGCAATTGTTTATCTAAAGGGTAAGGGTTTTCCAGCTCAGATATCCAACTTTGCTAATACCTATGTTTGCAATGAAGTCTATTTTCAGGCATTAAATTATTTTGAGAAGTCAAGAACAAAGCATTGTTTGAGTTTTGTTCATTTACCGTTGCCTAATACTTATGGGAAAACATTGCAAGAGCATGGATCAAAGAAGACTTTACATTTTGCCAAAGGTAAGAAAAATCAATTGGAAGCAATGCGGTTAATATTACTTGCTCTTGTTGAATTCTACAGCGAATATCTTTTAGGATAACGATTTGATGGCAAAGTACATACTGAGCATTGATCAAGGAACAACGAGCTGTAGGGCTATTGTTTTTTCAGCAGGAGGTGAAGTCGTCGGTCTTGGGCAAGAAGAGTTTAGGCAGTATTTTCCGCATTCTGGCTGGGTGGAGCATGATGCGAATGAAATATTGGAGAAACAGGTTAAGTGTATAAAAGATGCCGTTGATAAGGCGAAAGTAGATCCCTCTGAAATTGCCTGTGTTGGTTTGACTAATCAAAGAGAAACAACTGTTGTTTGGGATAAAAGCACAGGCGAGCCTATTTGTCCTGCTATTGTTTGGCAATGTCGGCGCACGGCTGAGATGGTTGAAGAAATGATTGGTCTATCGGCAGCTTCCGGCGCCAAAATTGGTGACATAATTAGAGAAAAAACTGGACTAATTGCTGACGCGTATTTTTCCGGAACCAAAATATGTTGGATATTAAACAATATCCCGGGGGCGCGCACGTTAGCTCAGGCAGGTAAATTAGCTTTTGGTACTATAGATTCCTGGCTTGTTTATAAATTAACAGAAGAGGCACGGCACGTTACTGAACCAAGTAACGCTTCGCGGACAATGTTGTTTGATATTAGCAAGATCGCTTGGGATGACGAATTACTAGCTGGTATGGATGTGCCTAGGAGTATGATGCCTGAGGTCATTGCCTCGAACGATGTATTTGGTCATACCCGCAAAGATCTTCTCGGTTTCAGGGCGCCATTGCTGGCGGTGCTCGGTGATCAGCAAGCAGCTCTTTTTGGGCAGGTATGTTTTGAACCCGGAATGTTTAAATGTACTTATGGGACGGGCAGTTTTTTGCTGGGTAATATTGGCAAAAGCAAAACGCTTGTTAATGGACTTTTGACTACCATAGCCTGGAAGCTACGAAAGCAGGAACCTATATATGCTTTAGAAGGAGCCAGCTTTATGGGCGGCGCCACTATCCAATGGCTTAGAGATCAGCTTGGCTTAATTAGCGCCAGCGATCAAGCAGAAGAATTGGCAAAATCTCTTGATACCAATGGTGGTGTTTATCTAGTACCTGGTCATGTGGGGCTTGGTTCTCCTTGGTGGAATCCGCATGTGAGAGGAACAATTGTTGGCTTGTCTCGCGATAGCGGAAAAGCACATATAGTGCGAGCAGGGCTGGAAGCAATAGCATATCAAATAGAGGATATTGCTCATGAGATAAATCTAGCTGGCATTCAAATGAAAGAATTAAAAGCAGATGGTGGCGCCTCAAAAAATAATTGGCTTATGCAATTTCAGGCGGATTTACTGAAGGTCCCTATTAAACGGGGTGCGCAAACCGAGGCTACCGCCTGGGGCGTGGCCATGCTGGCGGGCATGATGATTGATTTGATAGATTCAAACAGTATTGCTCGAAATACAGTAAAAAGCACAGACTTTTATCCTGCCAAAGACCGGCAAGCTGACTATGAGCAATGGCGTAAAGCTGTTGGAGCGGCTATAGCATTTTCTCAATAAAATAGATAGTTCTGGAGAGCATATCTTGAATTAACTTTTAGGATGCTCGGCGTCTTCTGCAAGTACGTTTATACCTGTGATTAATAAAAATTGTACCGGTAGGCGCGCCCACAGAAGCCATTTAGGGAGATAGCCTAAATCAATTTTGTTTATTGCCATATTTAGATTGGCTGGAAAAACTGCGTAGAGGAGCATTATTAATCCTTTTGCTGCGAAGCGCCGAGAGAAAGGAAAGAGCAGCCCAAATCCACCGAGAATTTCTAAAATACCGCTAAAGTAAACTAATTCTTTTCGCTTGGGTAAAAATTTCGGAGTAATGGCAATAAAAGAGGCAGGTCGAATAAAGTGCATAGCACCAGCACAGACGAAAAATAGTGCTAGCAATTTTCTTGCTGGATCTTTGAACGAATTTTGCATGCTTCTTCTCCTGAATTATTCTAAATTGTCTGCTAATGTGCGAGCTAGTCCTGACCTTTGTACTTCGGAAAATGGTATTCCTTTAACTATATTGAAGGTAGCACCATCGCTGACCAATTGTTCGGTTAAGCTGTGCACAAATTTCTCACCCTCAGAATCATGCCCTCCTATCAAAAAGAATATTATAGTAATTTCCTTTGAATTTTGCAGAGAATGGGTTAGATTGACCAAAAGTTTATGTACCGCGCGTGGCTCATCAGGGCAGCCATCGGTAATAATACCGACTAGTAACGGTTTGATTTTAACTCTGGAGAGATTCTGACGCTTAAAATAGTCGTTAAATACTGTAGCCAATGGTAGTGTCAAATTTGTGCTACCGCCTGGACCGTTGTTCTCAAAGATGCGAGGAAGAGTTTCTTCACTGACATGAGGAAATAAATAATAACTAGAATCAAAAAGTAAAACAGAAAATCCAGCTGGTAAAGCCTCACGTGTTAGCTCAGACATTTGAGCGATTTGCTGACGGCACCATTGCCATCGCGTGTTTGCAAAAGGACTACTACCAAGGAGCAGACTCGGCAAATAAGTTTTCAATCCAATGTTCTCAGCTAGAGGACAATCGGGTGTGGCCATCGAACCAGACTTATCGATTAAAAGCACAATATCGTGAGCCGCCAGGCGCTGCAACTGAACTTGCGTTAAACTATTAGGCTGACTAACCCCGCCGTTTAAGCTCGAGGGGTTTTTCAAATGAGAAGGTGGTATGTTTACGTAAAAAGATGGGGCATTTTTATCGATGGCTGGCGTTAAAGGTGGTGCCGATTCATTATTTTGCTGAAAAGTATCAACTGGTCTAGAAAGGCGCAATCTGTCTTGCGCATACGTAGCTGAAGAAAAAATTGTTGCACACGTGAGCAATATAAGGATAAAAATGAAACTATTTGTTTTATTCATTAGAACTCGTGTGCGCCTGGATAATTCTAAGTAGATGGCTTCAATTTTTTGATACGAGTGTGCAAATAAAGCAAGTATATAAATGGATAGGTGATAAAAGTACACGAAAATATGAATTCCATTGAAAAAGTCGGCCAACCAAATTTCCAGAGTTCCGAGGCAAAACTATAAGTACCAGCAATCCATAGCGAGATGAATAAAGTTAAAACGTTGCGTTTGAGGATATAGACGACGGAGTACCACATCACAGCTGAGCCCACAACACAAGAAATAAACCCAATTAAAAACTCCTGCCAATACCGTTCACCGAAATTGTACAAGATATAGCCTGCTATGCTAAAAGCGCAAAAACGCCAGAAAGTTGTTAAACGCAAGAGGCGGCAGACAGCAATCCCTAGTCCTAGTGCTAATGGCGTAAATAAAAGTGCGGCGAGCAGTTCTAAGCCTATTATAAGCGGTCCAAAATACACATTAGCAATTTGTGCCACAGAAGATATAGAGGCAATACCAACTTCATGACTTAGTTTCGAGTCTAGAAAGTAACTTGCTAAACCGATAAACCAACCGGCAGATTCCAGAGCAAGAGCTAAAATAATTGCATCCAGCCAGAGATCTCTATACATTTTAGAGGTTGATACGTCTTGCGGAATGAATGTGAATACTGAAAGTAATTTCCGCGCCTTTGCTTTTAAATTGTCGTTCATAGCGGCAAGTGCAATTGCAATACCAAAAGAGGCCCCTCCCCATAGCAAAACCCACCCCACCATAGTAGTAACTATGGAAGTCAAATAAAAAGTGTTGATAGGCGTGGTACTGTGATAAGAATTGAAAAAGCCAGTCAGCCCGTTCAGCCAAGTAACAATAATGCCAATAGTTAACAAGGTAGAAATAAAGATAGCCCGCTTCCAACGAATCCTATTAGCTTTAAACAAAAATATTGTCCACACTACGCAGGCGACGAATTCAATTGTGCTTATCGCTGATGTAACTATAGAAGAAATTTCCTGTCTTTTTGTTTGTTTTGTTCTTGCCCAAGTCCACCCGTCTGGTACATCCCAGGTATGACCAATGTTAGCTGGGATATCGCCAATAACGTTCATGGTTACTTGAAAATCTGCCTCTCCCACCTTATATGGAGGAACTTTGAAAGTAAAGAAATAGTCAGTGCGATTTTTTCTTTTAGTCTTTGATACATCCTTAAATTCAAATGGACAGTAAACTTTTCGATAAGTTTTTAAAAAGTTCTCCGCAATTTTTTGCGCTTCTTCCTGACTTAAGTTTGCTCCCGCTTCATCCTCGCCTTTTCTGACATCTAGAGCACAAAGTTTACCGTTTTCGTCCAATACACATTCATATTGCGATGGTGTTAGCGGCTTGATGAATGAAATGTTCCAGAGAAATGAATGTTCAATCTTGTCTGTCAGTTTTTTTGTGCGGTCAAATCCGATTTGTTCGAAAATATATTGAATGGCTTCACCGTTCCCCCCAGAAGTGAAATTGTTAGAAATCGAAGTGGCGATTTTATACCCTTTGAGGTCGATATGTTGATCTGATATGTAATTCTTGGCACTGGTAATTGCTTCTTCTCTTGATATACGTAGAGCATCTTTTGTTTCGCCTATACTGTAAGTTTTTTCGCCAATTATCAGATAACATATTAATCCAAAGACCGTGAAGCACATAAGTCCCCAGCGGACTTTATGGGATAGACCTTTATAAATATCGGTTAGATCAGTTTGTACGACTTCTATTTGAGCTGATATTAATGCAACTATTTCTGTTGCTTTATTTAATAAGGACTCGTCTTGCGATTTGTTCTTACTGTAAAGCATGAAGCTGTATACAATGGCAATTAGAATTGGCAGAAAAGGAAAAAAAGCAGACAGCTTCAGAAGAGTTGGTGCGGTAAATAGCGGGATTACCGATTGAAAAGCATCAAACAAATAATGAGAAACAACGCAAGCCAGTAAGCCAAATCGACTGAGCAGCCAACCATCAAACATCCCTTCAATTGTTAGTTCAAGTCCTCTTGCGTAGCATGGCTGCTGCGGGTAATTGCTGTGCATAAAACCCCAGGCGGCAGCTTGCAAAAGGTTGGCTAGCCAGTAACGGCGCACGACTGCTTTAAGCAGCCCCAGCATTAAAATGCGGTACAAAATCTCTTCATTGGTTGAAGCGAATGTACCAAGGCTTACGGCGCTAAACCAGGGACAATAAGAGCTTAAAACCTGGTAATTACCTACTTCAAGTGGGCACCAGAAGTGAAAGTTTTTGCCAATCCAGTAATAGCAAATCTGGTAGCCTAAACTTACGCCGAACCAGGCTATCCCTGCAATCAGCCCAAGCAATACTTCGCGACTGCGCAATCCTTGACTAGTGAATACTTTGGGTAGCGCTATTTTGTTGGGAAATAATGAACGGTAAACAAGCTCGCCAGCGCCCGCTAAAATGGCGGCAAGCATGATAAAAAAGGGCGCACCCAATAATGGATAGATGATTGATTTAATAACAAATGCTGTAAATGAAGATTCAGGAGAGTAATAACTCAATGTGCTAGGGAAATCATTGAAATTATCTAGTAAAGAAATGAGTGTCAATACACAGCCGGCAGTGAGAGCAAAGCGCCAGCGTACAGTAGCGTTAGAAACGCCGCGCAAGAAAATAAAGGCGGCGATGGGATAAAGTAAATAAAAGAAAATTGACGCTATTGACTCTAGAAGTTCATTTTTTGAACGAATGGTAGAGTAATTTCTATCCCATTGTTCGGGTCTGTGAAGAAACCAACTAAAGCTAGTTAGCTTATTGCCGCAAAACTCTACATAGGCACGTAATCTCGCGTTGTGCCATTCGGTCTTTTGATATTCCCAGGTAAAATTATGATCAGTACGATTAGCTCTGACAGTTGTGTCGTCGTCAACCAATTTGCAATCTGGTAATTGCCAGCCGGTTATTTCATTCACAAAGACAAATGCTTTTTCTTGCGCTTCTTTATGATTTATTGAGGGAAGCTTTTTGTCATTGGGCAAACTATAGTCGAAGTAATATAATTTGCCGGTTGGGCTTATAGTGACATTCATAGTCTCTTGGTCAAAGGGTTTGCGGAAGCTGCAGTACCAATAAAAGACTGGTATTGTATTGCGCATCAATTCGTTTGCTTGCTTGTTACCTAGTTCATATTCAAGAAAAGTCTTCGAGTCATCGTAATCACTGAAAGTGATGGATTTGATAACAGGCTTTTTCTCGTAGCCTATTCTTGTCGCCCAGCCTTGAGCTAGTCGCAAAATGTCAGCTTTGCTGGTGCTTAAATCAATCGAGGCATTAGGAAAGACTTCTTGCTCTTTCCATTGGAAAAGACACAGCCCAGCTATTCCTAAGATAAATAGGAGAGTGAGAAGGGCGCTATCTTTTGAAAAAAGTGTTTTGATAATTCGCAATGGTCATTATAGCCAACTCAGAGTAATACCATATACTTGTATACCCCAAATTGGCTTTTTTGAAACTGTGTTAATCCCAGGAAAGTGCGCCACCGACTTGATAATCAATGACACGTGTTTCGAAGAAATTCTTTTCTTTCTTGAGATCAAGCATTTCACTCATCCATGGAAATGGATTTTGTGCACCAGGATATTGCTCTGGTAGACCAATTTGTTTCAAGCGTCTGTTAGCAATGAATCTTAGATATTCTGAGAACATCTGCACATTCAAGCCAAGCACACCGCGTGGCATTGTGTCTACTGCGTAGCGATATTCAAGATCAACGCCTTGCTTAATAAGGTCGATGATTTCTTCTTGAAACTCTGGTGTCCATAGATGTGCATTTTCTACTTTGATTTGATTGATTAAATCAATACCAAAGTTTAGATGCATGGACTCATCGCGCAAGATGTATTGAAACTCTTCTGAAGCCCCAGTCATTTTGTTTTGTCTGCCAAAGGCGAGCATTTGTACAAAGCCGACATAGAAGAAAATTCCTTCCATGATGACATAGAAGCCAATGAGATTACGCAGAAAACGTTTGTCTGTTTCTGGAGTCCCCGTGCTAAAGCCAGGATCGCACAATTCTTGTGTGAATTGTAATTCAAAAGCTGCTTTGTCATGGATGCTGGGTATCTCACGATACATATTAAAGACTTCGCCTTCATCCAGTCCTAAGCTTTCTACAACATATTGATAAGCATGGGTGTGTAATGCTTCTTCAAAAGATTGTCTCAATAAATATTGCCGGCATTCGGGGTTAGTGATATGCCTATACATTGCCAGAACTAGATTATTAGCAACAAGCGAATCAGCAGTAGAGAAAAAGCCAAGATTGCGCTTGATGATTGTACGCTCGTCTTCAGTGAGACCATTTGGATCTTTCCAAAGGGCAATGTCGCGGCTCATGCTGATTTCTTGCGGCATCCAGTGGTTGGCACAAGCATCTAAGTACTTTTGCCATGCCCATTCATATTTAAATGGCACTAATTGATTTAAATCAGCGCGGCAATTGATAATGCGCTTTTCGTCTACTTTTATACGGGCCGCATTGAAGTCAATTTTTTCTAGACCAGTGACGCCACTAGCAGGTTGGGCGGCTGAGGTAGGTGGAACTGGTGGAGGAGACGGTGCTAATTTCATTGCCGGCACGTTAGGTTTTGGAGATGCTGCGGCGGCTAAATTACCGATTACAGTTTGCGGTGTACCTGGTGTTGGACCACCTGGTTTTGCACCGGCAGCGACTGGAACCTTTGGTTTTGGTTGTTCATTAGGTCCTGATGTGTCATCAAACATAAGCATGATTTTTGTCCCTTCTTTCTTTCTTTTTTACTATAAACTAATTATTGGCAAGCTTCACATTCTGGGTCAGTCAATGAACACGCTTGCGCGTTTGTCATTAACGTCCCCGGGTTTGTTTTGTATTCATGGTCTGAACCATTGCCGTTACCGTTGAAGTCCTCTCTAGCAATAGTTTTGACGGCGTTAAGAACGGATGATTGCACTGTAGATTTTTCAGCGGCGGTAGCACTGGTGGTGCGCAAATAATAAGTAGTTTTCAAGCCGACTTGCCAGGCAAGCTTGTACAACTCATCAATTTTACGCCCATTAGGCTCGGACATATATAAGTTCAAGCTTTGCGCCTGGTCTATCCACTTTTGTCGCCTGGCGGCTGCTTGAATTAGCCAATAAGGTTCAATCTCAAAAGCAGTAGCATAAAGCTTCTTAAGCTCTGCTGGTATACGTTCGATAGGTTGCACTGAGCCATCGAAGTATTTTAAGTCATGTGTCATCACTTCATCCCAGATACCTAATGCCTTTAAATCAGCTACCAGGCTATTATTCAATACAGTAAATTCACCGGATAGATTTGATTTTACATAGAGGTTCTGGAAAATTGGCTCGATTGATTGGCTAACCCCAACAATGTTAGATATAGTGGCAGTCGGAGCTATAGCTAAGCAATTGCTATTACGCATACCCCATTGAGAAATATGCTCGCGCACTGGTGTCCAATCAAGCCGTCCTTCACTTTTAACCGGAATTTCTGAGCCGCGTGACTCTGCCAATAGTCTAAGACTATCTTGAGGCAATATGCCTTTATCCCAAAGTGATCCTTTATAGCTTGAATAAACACCGCGCTCGCGGGCTAATTCACTGCTGGCGAGGATAGCATGGTAGCTAATTATTTCCTGACTGAAATCAGCAATTTCGATTGCTTCATCAGAAGCATAAGGCACACGCATTTTAATAAGCATGTCCTGGAAGCCCATTATGCCCAGACCAACAGGTCTGTGTCTCAAATTAGAACGTTTTGCTTTATCGACACTGTAATAATTGATATCGACAACATTGTCGAGCATTCTTATCGCTGTATGACAAGTACGGGCAATTTTTTCATGGTCAAGTTGGTTGTTAGCATCTAAGTGATTAATCAAATTGATAGATCCAAGATTACAAACTGCGATTTCTTGATTAGACGTATTAAGAGTAATTTCGGTGCAAAGATTTGAACTATGCACAACACCAATATGTTGCTGCGGGCTTCTTAAATTGCAAGCATCCTTAAAAGTCATCCAGGGATGTCCTGTTTCAAAAAGCATAGAAAGCATTTTGCGCCATAAGTCTTTTGCTACCACTTTCTTAAAGAGCTTAATTTCACCATTATGAGTTAATGACTCATAACGTTCATAAGCTTCTTTAAAGGCGCGACCATATAAGTTATGCAAATCTGGCACATCGTCTGGACTGAATAATGTCCAACTTCCGTCCTGCATTACGCGTTCCATAAAGAGATCAGGAACCCAGTTTGCGGTATTCATATCATGAGTACGTCTGCGATCATCACCAGTGTTTTTGCGCAGCTCAAGGAATTCTTCTATATCCAAATGCCAGGTTTCTAGATAGCAACACACCGCACCTTTACGTTTGCCACCTTGATTGACAGCTACAGCTGTATCATTTACTACTTTTAAGAAAGGTACTACACCCTGGCTTTTGCCATTGGTGCCTTTGATATGGGCGCCCAATGCGCGTACAGGTGTCCAGTCATTACCCAAGCCGCCTGAGAATTTAGACAGCAAGGCATTATCTTTCATAACATCATAGATGCTGGTCAAATCATCATCTACTGTGCTTAAGAAGCAAGATGACAATTGTGGGCGATGGGTGCCTGAATTGAATAAAGTAGGCGTGGAAGAGACATAATCAAAACTAGAGAGTATGTTATAAAATTCAATCGCTCGGTCTTCTTTATTGGCTTCTTCCATAGCTAAGCCCATAGCGACACGCATCCAGAATGTTTGCGGCAATTCAATTCTTCTACCTTGCACGTGCACTAAATAACGATCAACCAGAGTTTGTAATCCTAAGTAGTGAAACTTAAGATCACGATCTGCTTGTAAGGCATTGCCTAGTTTATCGAGGTCAAACTCTTTCAGTTTTATATTTAATAGACCAGCATCGATACCTTTTTGTATGTATTCTTTAAAATGCCAGGGATAACGTTCTGACATTTGTGACTGGGCGACTGGTTCGCCCAATACTTCCTGGCGCACTTGATCCAACAGTAAGCGAGCAGCAACAAAGGCATAGTTTGGCTCAATTTCAATTAAAGCTCGTGTACCAAAAATTGCTGATTGAAATACTTCTGTTTCTTTAACACCTTCGTAAAGATTAGCTAACGTTCCATCAAGAATTTTCTGGCTTGAAACTGCCTCGAGATCGGCGCAGGCTTCATTTACTGCTGCAAAAATCCGGCACGATTCTAACGGTATGGTTTGTCCATGGGCAAGTGTGATATTAATTTGTGGTATGCCAGGAACTACTGCTGGGCTTTCAGCAGCCCTTTGTCTGGCTCTTTCTTCTCTATAAAGGATATATCGACGGGCTACATCATGCTCGCCTGCTCTCATTAAGGCTAATTCGACTTGGTCTTGTATGTGTTCAATATGTAAAAGCCCGCCATTAGGCAATCTGTGCTTAAGGGTATCCACCACTTGAGCAGTTAATTTTAAGGCAAGATCCTTAATGCGTGAGCTTTCCGGGGCATCCTGCCCTTCAGCAGCCAGGAAAGCCTTTGTCATAGCAACATATATCTTTTTGGGGTCGAAATCGACAACTGTATTATTGCGACGCAATACCTTATATGGCTCCTGGTTTGGGGCTTGTGGAGGTGTTGTGTCTATATAATCGAATCCCATTTGTTGCTGAACTGCCATAACCTGTGTCATTTTTTGCTCCCGTCTTCTTATTATTTTACTATATTACTAGCGTTTTATCTTTAGTAAAGCACTATTAGTAGCGTTTTTAGATTAAAAATGCATTTTTGGGCTGAAAAGCGATAGAAATAGATAAATCTCTCAAAATTGAGATGATTTATTGCAAAATTTATTCAGTATTCCAGACAAAAATGATTATTTAAGCAAGGTACCACTTGTACTAGCCTTCGACAAGACTAGCTATTGTATTCACTATTGAGACAGCACTGTATATAGTGCAGACGCCAGCATATCCAATGGCCAGCGCACAATTTACCTTTTTTGTATTGGCTATTTTGGCATACTAATTGGTTAGAGGATGAGCAATCCTTATAATAGATGGCAAGACTTGCATATACTGAAAGTTAGATCTACTTATCTATATAGAATATAATTGTGCGATTAATTTCTAAGGGCAAACTAGTTTTGCGCGCTATCCTAAAATCGCTGCAGAATAAAATTTTTATCTCTAAAGCAAATTACAGGCAGGGGGAAAATTATGGCTAAAGTAGAAGTTAAAACAGCGTCAGAAGGAATTTATCGGCAAGAGATAAATACTGGCAGCAAACATAAATTAATTGCTGATGCGCCTAAAACGGTTGGTGGCGAAGAAACCGCCCCTGATCCACATGAGCTTTTATTAGCCGCTCTTGGCGCGTGTTCATCTATAACAATGCAAATGTACGCCAAGCGCAAAGGCTGGCCGCTTAAGACAGTAAATGTTGAGCTTAGCGAAAGCAAACAAGACGATGCGCAAAATCCAGGACAAAGTACGGCGCTGATTAGCAAAAATATAAAAGTTACCGGTGACTTAACGCCAGAACAAATAAGCGAACTAAAAACTATTGCTGATAAATGTCCAGTGCACAAACTTATATCTGGCAATAAGCAAATCAATACTACGATAAGCAAAAACTAGTACTGAAGGTTGCTGAACGGTAATATGACTCACGCACAATCATCGCTCGAAAAATTGCAGTTATCAAAAATTGAGGCTTTGCTAACCACTAGTTGGTTAGGGCAATCCGATCATGCTAATGAATTGTGGAAAACAATAGATTCTACGAATAATCGTGCCATGGAACTGGCGCGTCTGGGTGCTCCGCATGGTGTAATGGTTATTGCCAGCGAACAAAGTGCTGGTCGTGGACGGAACGGCAATCAATGGCTCTCACCGGCGGGTAGTGGAGTTTATATAAGTTTTCTTATAAGACCAAATCTGGCGACGGTGAATTTGCCTGTTATTACACTTGTTGCTGGTGTAGCAGTGACTAAAGCTATACAAGGATATTTAGGAATAGAAATTGGACTAAAGTGGGTGAATGATCTAATAGTAGATGGCAAAAAAGTAGGCGGGATTTTGTCTGAGTATGTTGCAAGCAATAAGCAAAGCGAAAGTTATAATACGAAATCGCCGAACGAAAATATGCCAGCACTCATAATAGGTATTGGATTAAACATACGCCAATCGAATATGCAATTACCTGCTGAGCTGGAACAAAAAATGGGATTTTTGGATACAGCGGTTCAGGGTCCTGGCGATAAAAATTTGATTGACAGTAATCAACTTGTAGCATCAATAGCTAATGAATTGGAAATTGCCTTTGACCAAGTGCAAGCCGGTCAACTGTCTATACTTTTAGATCAATGGCGAGCTTATTCGATTACGCTTGGCGAAGAAATTGTGGCTAATATAGGCGACAAGCAAATCATAGGTCAAGCGCTAGATATTACTAATAGTGGTGAGCTCATAGTGAAAACAAAAGCCGGTAATGTCACTCTTTCTGCCGGTGAAGTTAGTATACGTAAGCCGGGCGGAACTTATATCTAAAGACAAGCGCAATTGATCAGCCGTATCAGACTCATTGGAGTTGTTATGGTATAATAGATAACCTTTTTCGTTTTTCATTACTTGGATCGGACCATCGTTTTGTAAAAACAGTCAAAATCTCGTCGCAGATCAATATAAGTTAGGATGAACAAAATTCTGTGTCAAACAATTTGGTTGAAGTACATAACTTACGTAAAGAATTTGCCAACGTCATTGCTGTTCAAGATCTTAACTTTGAAGCGAAGCGAGGCGAAATTCTAGGCTTGCTTGGTGTGAATGGAGCAGGTAAAACAACTACTATGCATATGCTGCTTGGTTTAATCACACCTACTTCGGGTACTATAAAAATTTTTGACACAGATCTTCAGCATCACAGAGTACAAATATTGCAACGCGTGAACTTTGCTTCTGCCTATCAATCTCTTCCTCATAATTTAAAAGTTTGGGAAAACTTATTTGTCTTTGCTGAAATCTATAATGTCAAAAATAGTAAAAAGAAAATTGATGACTTACTGGAAATTTTTGAGCTTAGCGGTTTTAGTAACCGCCTGACAAGCAACCTCTCCTCTGGAGAAAAAACACGCCTTAATCTTTGCAAAGCATTACTCAATGATCCTGAGTTGTTGCTACTTGATGAACCAACCGCCAGTCTTGATCCGGATATGGCAGACAAAGTGCGGAAAACATTGCTCAAAGTGCATCAGGATAAAGGCATTACCATAATTAATACATCGCATAATATGATTGATGTAATGGAGCTATGCGACAGAATTTTGTTTATGCAATGTGGCAAAATTGTTGCTCAAGGTTCTGCCGATCAAATTCTTCAGCAATTTGAAAGTAATACTCTTGAAGAAGTATTTATTACTTTAGCCAGATCATCAACGGCTGAATGTGTTATTGATTCTGCTGACAAGCTTATTGGCAAATAGAGTTTAAAAAGGGGCTAACGATATGAATCTGAGAATAGTTAGAGCTCTTCTGATGAAAACTGCATTTGTCTGGTCGCGCAGTACTTTTCGCGTCATGGATGTTTTTTTCTGGCCATTGATTGATTTATTAGTCTGGGGATATTTAACTGCTTATATGCTTAAAGTAGGGGCTGGCGTATCTTCGCTGATAACATTTTTTATCGCCGCCATTATTTTATGGAATGTTCTTTATCGAGCTCAGCAAGTAATTAGTGTGTCTTTTTTAGATGATGCTTGGTCTCGCAATCTGCTCAATATTTTTGTAGCACCAATTCGAACCAGTGAATATATTGGTGCTGCTTATATCGTAGGACTAATCCAGTCAGTGGTAATTGTTTGCTTTTTAGGTGTCCTGGCCATTCTCATTTATTCCTATAATCTATTTGCTTTAGGAATTAGTGGTGCTTTGTTATTCTGTAACTTGATACTTATGGGTTGGTCATTAGGACTTCTCACTACTGGCTTTATTTTACGCTTTGGTCAGCCAGCAGAAGGGCTTGCTTGGGCGTTGCCATTTTTAATTCAACCGGTTTCTGCTGTTTTTTATCCCTTAAGTATATTGCCTGCATGGTTGCAGCCAATTGCCTCTTGTATTCCGTCTACTCATGTCTTTGAAGGAATGAGACAAATTGTGGCTAAAGGATTTTTGGATTGGCATTACTTGCAGAATGCATTTCTGCTCAATATTGTTTATATGATTGTTTGCGCGATTGTTTTTAATTTTCTTTTTGAAGAAACAAAACGCATGGGAAATCTAGGCAAATATGGACAGTAGGAAACGGATGGTACCAAGAACTTACTGTAGCATTTTGGGATATTTATGTTTTAAATAAATCCTGAAGAATTGTACCAAAGAATAACTTTGGCTATGTTTAACACTATTCAACAGATTATTCTCCGCAGTTTTGCGGACATTATTTCCTTCAATCTCCGCAATTATGCGGAGATTACTATTAACTATTCTCCGCAAAGACAAAAGATTGAACTGGCTTATGAAATTAGCTTGATTGACGAAAACCTCGGCGAGCTGCATAATAGGCTGGCGTCAAAATGCTTTATTTTCAAGTTGTGGGGTGGCATATTAAACTATGGACTTTATAACTAATCTCTACAAGCGCAAAGTGCAGATGTATAATTGGCAGCTTACTATTTTTAAGCTGTCTGTTTTTTGTCTTTCATTGGCAATTGGTTGCTATTTTGCTGATTTTTTTAGACCATACCTTTGGCCGCTTATTGTTATCGGTGTTGTAACAGGTGTCTGGATAACAATTATTTGGCTTAAGGCAATGAAAGAAGCTCCGTAAAATGAGGTCAGCAGTTAGTGGATAAGTGTTCTTCTCATAGAGGACCATTTTTCCAGACTCCTTCAAATCTGCTCTGTTGTCTAACCCATGATTCGGTATCTTTGCAAAGCCAGCCTATTAGTTCTAGCATAATTTCATGGTCTTCTCCGAGATTCCGCTTTAGTATGGGTTCATGGTGAGCGATGCGATTGCGCAGTCGTCTTACTCTGTCTACAATAACAAATATCTGTTTTCGCCGTAATGGATTAGGAGCGCTTTTGAATGCCTGACGAAGGTAAGGTCGCCAAAGATTGTTTTCATACAGCCTATCTAATATTCCAGCCCAAAAACCAAAATTCAACGCAGCAATGACGTTGGGGACTGACATTGATTTCCCGAGTATATAAAGATAATTTTTAGCTTTGATTATTTGTTCTCGCTCACGGTTCTCGAAATGATAGACATCAAACCAGTTATCGGCAATTCTGGTTGCAAGAGAATTATGTAGGGTATTGCGAAGGGTGATTTCAAAGCCCTGAATAGGAGAGTAAAGTGCTTCGCTCAAGGCAGTGTTCCAGGCATATAATTTAATAGCCGTTTCCACATTGCCGTTCACAAGCTTTGTATAGGTGGAAAGCCTGCTTGGTGATACCGTCCGCTCCAAACTTTTTAGAATTTGAGAAGAGTAATTAAAACTGAATAGCAAAGTTTTCTCCATATTATTAAATCTTGACTAAGTCATTGACAAAGAACCCAGATGGCTACTAGAATAATTTTGTACGCCCCGGAAGTGCCTCTGCTTGCAAGCGCCCGGGGTACAGTTTTTGGACCTGAAATTATCTTGGTGTACATGGCATAAATACACCTTTGCGCATAGCTACCATTACGTTAGTGCCAGACTATGTCTATACGTTTTTGTGTGCTTTTAAGTTCAAAAAGATTAAAAATAGCAGTCACAAAAGTTTAAACTAGGAACCCACTCCTGCCCAATTCAACGGTCGAAGCCTTCATATACGAATGCGCTTTTGATCGCTTCGGCGTCTTTTTCACTCACGCCATATGAACGTACGACTTTATACCACGATGCGCGCACCTGCTTGGTCATTTTGCTGACAATAGCTTTAGCTTCATCTTTGTCGAGCAAAAAACGGGAACATTGCGAAAGAATATTGTTCGCGTTGGCAAAGCGACCTTGATCACCACAGGACATGGCCAGATCACGGCGATCTTGTGATACTACAGGTGATGGGGTCAGGTCGTATGCCGGTGACAACTGCCAATCTAAATTTTTTGCAATGAGGGCGTGATTGCGTGGATGATCATCAATGTTCGAGATCAGGGCATTAAAACACATGCGTCTGAATAATTCTGCCGCGTCCTTCTTTGGTTGCGCCACCACACGCCGTAATTCCTCGCATAAGAGTATATAAGACCAACGGTCACGTATTTCTGGTGATTCGTCAGCGCGAAGAATGGTTAAGCCGCTTATCATGCGAGCTCGTCTGTACCCATTAGCTATTTTCTCGCGATCGAACCGCTGTATTAAAAGTACATCTTTACGGCCAATGGTTTCTATTCGACTGATAGCTGCGCTTACGCCACAGCTTCTTGCCAGTTCCAGCATTGCATGTTCCACACGTGTATAGTTCCAATGGTCATCCGGGCGATTGAATTTCGCTACCCACAGTCCATTCTCGTCTTCTACAACTGTTTTGGGGCGCGCTCCCCCCATTGATGTGCCGATAAGCATGAGCTCTTGAACCTGCACCGTTTCATCATTTGGTTTGCCTATTTCATCTCGGATTAGCGACTCGGCAATGCGCTGAAGCTTTGTCAATTCAATAGTCTTGTTAAACTTTCTTTTTGGAGCGAGAGATTTTGTGTTCAATCCAAATCCAAGTGCTCCGGCACGGTCATCTGGTGATTCGAGCAAATAATCAAGCTCGGTAAGTTGTGACCTGCCTGTGTGTCTTTCAATAACGCAGCGTCCCCAGTAGTCGGGTCCAGAATCGCGCAATGCTCCAAATATGCCACCAAGGCGTGTTGTTTCATAGGTGCTATCAGAGAGCTTGAGTTCGACGGGATCAATGGCGACAGCATCAGCACGCGAAAGATAGCTTTTAGCGTAGACGAACTGTCCTAATGCCGTTCCCTGGCGATTTTTTGTGAGCACAAACCGGCCTGCCGTAACGCTCTGCGTCTCTCCTGGCAGCGTGATATAAACAAAGCACTCAGAAGTCTTAGAAATCATTATTGAGCCCTCGGGTTTTGCGGACTCGCTTGCCTTCTTTTAATGCCTGTAATAAAAGGCCTTCTTTATCCTTGGCGGGATCGGCAACTTCTTCAAGCTGATAAAGCATGTCATAAAGCCAAAGTAAGGCTGTATATACAACGAGACCCGTCGATGCCTTGCCTTTCTCAGCATCCATAACTGCCCGCGGACCTGTACCAATTCGTTCAGCTACGTCTGTTATTGTTAAGCGACGACGATACCTGGCAATGCGCAACCGTTCAGCCAGTTGTGTCATAGATTGTTCGACCGGAAAAGGGGGCATTTCCTGAAGTTTATTACGGGCTACCATATGCTCTTGAGGGCTCCTTAAATGGTATAAACAGCTCTTAAGAGCATATTATATCACTTGTGTATCGAAAGAGATTCGCCTTGTTGAAAGAAAATCAAACAATTAATATGATAGTGACTGATTTGATGCGATTAGATTATTAGGACAGTATGCAATTGGATTATTCAGCTTTTAGGGTTTGAATAGGATTTGCTCGGTTTAGTAATCAACTAATGAGAAAAAGTGTATTCCTTGAGGCAGTAATAATTTGCCGCCTAAGTCCTTTAAATGAACGACAAATCCAGCGCCGAGGACATCGCCGCCTAACTTCTGTAAAAGCTGGCAGGCTGCCTTTGCTGTTCCACCTGTAGCTAATAAATCATCGATAAGCACGACCTTTTCATTTTGAGTGACAGCATCAACATGAATTTCCAGACAATCCTGTCCATATTCAAGCGTGTAATTGAGCCTTTCAATATCATGTGGTAATTTGCCTGGTTTGCGTATGGGCACAAAGCCCAAGCCAAGTTTATAAGCAATGGCTGCACCAATAATGAAGCCCCGCGCTTCGATGCCTGCTATTTTATGAGGTTGCAGCTTTTTTGCCTCTTCACTCATAATATCGATAACATAAGCAAAGGCTTCACTATCTTTAAATAGAGTAGTTAAGTCTCTATACATAATTCCTGGTTTAGGAAAATCAGGAATATCTCTAATCTTCGCTTTAAGCCATTCGACTTTACTAGCGTTGGTAGAAAGCATATTCCTCCAGGGTGTTTATTGTTGGGTTAGTCATATTATCGGGGCTGAATTCTTGCTTGTTGATTTCAGGCGAATGGTCAATTACTTTGAACAGCATAGATTCTAACTCATTTAAAGAAGCGTTGGCACACCAGTGGCGAAATTGATTTACTTGTTGCAAAATTTGGTCTAATTGATGATATTCAGTCAGTTGTTTGATTTCTTGCTCGAGTGGGGTATTGAGCAAATCCACATAAATGGTTCCATCGTCAGCATACCAGTCTATCAATTCTATTTTTCTAAGCAGTGTTAAGGCCAGCGCGCTTGCAACATCTGTTGAACCTAGAGCGGCAGCGATTTGGGTTGCTTGTACGACCCCTGACTTTTTGTTAACAACAAAACGAATAATTCCAAGCATTCGTTTAATGAATTCGGTCACGGTGGTGGAATCAGAGTCACCGTCTCCCAATATGTAGATCTTGTTGGCACCGGATATGGTGGCGATCTCTTTCCAGACTGCCAAGGAAGGAGGAAACTGCTGTATGAGAAGGTGAGGTCTTTTGGGCAAAGATAGTCGGTCAAAGGTCTCTGAGAACTGTTTGCTATTTGTCTGTTCTGAAAATATGGCTAAATTATTGCCAAGTTTAGCTACGGCGGTGCTAGTTATCTTTCTGGCGTTTTCGAAATGACGCAGATCTATCAAGCTTGGTTTGCTAATATCTTTGGCTGATGGAGTGGCATCAATTATTATTGGTTGCGGGATGCTTGTACCTCCTATCGGTTGTGTCTGCGCTTCAATATTTACTATAGAGATTTCTTTGGTTGTTTCTTTTACACTATCGGCAGCATTTTTACTCGGCTCTAAAGCTATACTTGCATGTCCATTGTCATTTGCTAATTGCCAGTCAGACAAGACAAGTTGCAGCCGTTCATTGCCATTAAACACATTTATTTCTGGGGTGAAAACTATATCTATTGAGTCACCTGCCGTAGGAATAATATTATTGGTATTCCAGAATACACAAGAGAAGCTTTTATTTGTTTGCTGATCTTTTAAATCCAGACGGTGGTGCTTGCCGTTTTTACCAAGTGATGAAACTTTATCGCATAGTAATTTATTGGCGGTGAATAAAGGCTTTTTATTTTCCATGCCGAAGGGGGCTAGTCTATTCATGCTTATAGCGCAGGCAAACAAATCGGTGCCCATATCTGCTAAGGCAAGGTCAATGTTTAAGATAGGCGCTGAATTTGTATTGGCCATCATGCGATTGCAGGTGCTTGTGATCCCGGCTGAGAACGCTTCTCCTTTTTCAGCGGGTAATGAGAAGCCGGCCGCCATTTTGTGCCCACCCCACTTGGTCAATAAATGTCCGTTTGCCTTAAGCACCTCGCACAAATCAAGACCTTCTACTCCACGGGCTGAGCCTTTTATAATTCCTTCTTGTGGATCTAATTCACCAATGAAAACTGGACGGTGATATTTTTCTACCAGACGCGAAGCGACTATGCCAACAACACCATGATGCCAGCCTTCTTTGTAAATGCTGATAGCCTTTTGCCTGTGAAGATCTCTTTGGGCTGAAAGTACTTGCTCAGCTTCTGAAAGCACTTGTTCACAAATCTGTTGCCGTTTTGTATTTTCATTTTGCAATTGTAGCGAGAGTTGCTTAGCTAGTTCAGGATCACTTGTAGTTAACAACTCAACAGCTACCTGCGCATCGGCGAGTCGGCCAACAGCATTTATACGAGGCGCTAAGCCAAATCCTACTAGGTCTGTGTCTCCTGATTTTTGTATCTGAGACAGCAATGCCTGAATCCCTGCCCGCGGGGAAGCAATTAGTTTTGGCAAACCTAGTTGTACAAGATAACGATTTTCTCTTATTAGGGGTACTAAGTCTGCAATCATCCCCAATGTTACATAATCCAAAAAGCTTTCTGCTTCGCTGGGCATGCCGTGCTCTATGAATAAAGCTTCCGCTACTTTGTAAGCAACACCGACCCCAGGCAGATGAAACAAAGGATGATCATCTGCCAGTCGTTTTGGATGAACGATGGCTTTGGCCGGCGGCAATAATTCGGGCAATGTGTGGTGATCTAAAACAATTGTGTCTACACCCAAAGACTTAGCGAAATTTATTTCTGCAAAATTAGCTCCTCCACAGTCGCAAGTAATTAACAATTTGGTCTGTTGCTTGCTAGCTAAGACACTAACTGCTTTAAGATTTAAACCATATCCTTCGCTAGCTCTATTTGGAATATAGTAACTTACCTTGGCTGAAAGTTTTTGTAGGGCAGTAAACATTAAAGAAGTTGCTGTTATTCCGTCAACGTCGTAGTCACCGTATATGGTGATTTGTTCATTATGAGCCAATGCTTGATTTATTCTAGCGAGCGCTTTGTCTACATCCGGCAATTCGTGGGGATCGGCAGGTGAATAATGCTCAGGCGAAAGAAATGCCTGTGCCTTGGCTCCCGTATCAATGCCACGTCTGAGTAATATTTTTGCTAGCAATGGAGATTGATCAGTAATTGCTAACAATTCGGCTGTTGGTTCATTAGCGGGCGGCAAACGCCAGATTTTTCCTTTAGCGCTTAAAATATTAGCCGACTTATTAGTGTCTAGTTTTCCTTGCATATAGATTCTTGCATATAGTTTGTAATACCGGGAGCAATAGATTGGCGAGCGGATATATATAACGAGCACCAGATATGATACTGGAGCAATTTAATGATCTCTAGCATACTGTAAAAGCCGTCATTGTTTATAACGTTCAGCGCCAAAAAAAGTTCAAATTAAAAGATAAAATTCTAAGGATTTAATTTTGGGTCGCGATATTTGACCACATCTTTAGGCTTGAACATAGACTGCGCACTATCTAATTCATATTCAATAATGGTAGTAAATATGGGTGGTTTGGGCCAGGGCAATGCCCAGCCTATAAACCAGAGTATAGGTAAAAGTGCTATTTGAAGGCTCACAGCGACTAAAATCGATTCCAGGAGACCTTTATAGTCCTCTATCCAATCCTTAAACTGTTTTTGCCAGAAACCTAGGATACTGACCTGCATATTGAATATTTTTTGAATTTGTCGAACATGTCTATAATATTGAATCTTGGATTAGCTAAAGAGTAATTATAGGCAAATAAGTATGAAGTGGCATCGGTTGTCATATCGGGATCGGATAGGTATTATGCCTGCCATCTTTACGACTTTGGTGGCGACCTTTATCTTTACTTTAATGGTTGCCGTGCCTGGGGCGCAAGGGTCTACTGAGGGGGGAGACCAGGAGACAGACGTATTTGGCCCTGAAAATCTCATGAAAACCCTGAAGACACCCTTTACAATGGCTATGCCAGGAGAGGCTGGAGAGTGGTCACAACCCAAAGGCTCAATTTCATTGTCGCCGATTGCCATCTCAAGAGGTCCTGATACAAGAAGTCTTTTGCAGGAACGGTTTCACGGTCCCAAGCTATATTTACCCGCACGTATGGTACTGGGGCAGCCAGCTGAATTTATTGTTAAAGGCAGTCCGGGTTCTTATGTAGCAATTGCCATGGCCGATAGTAATAAGGGCGCTAAATTGATATGTGGACATAAGCTGAGGTTGGGTGCTGACAGAAAACTTGTAGCAGTTGGAAAAATTTCAGATCAGGGCATGATTTCTCTTTTTGTCGAGACTCCCATTCAAGGAGATTTAGTGGGTTCGCCACTTTATTTTGAAGCAGTTACTTGGTCACAGCCTGACTTTATCGATTTGCAATTAGCCTCAACCATTTCGGTTGCTGAAGATGGTAAGGACGAAAACGGTGTGATAATAAGTGGACAGCCAGACGAAAAAAAGGAAAGATCCGTAACTCTCGATTATTCCACGCCAATGTCTACAAAGAACATAGGTACTTTAAGTAGTGGCAAACCGTAATCCCTAATAAGTAATGTCCGTACTAGGCAATCATGATTTGTGCCACGATGTCTTGCATGGATGTTTCTTGCACTAATTTATCAGCGACTATCGCACCACTACGGAGTGCAATTATGCGATCGCTTACTGCAAATACATCGTTGAGACGGTGGCTTATTAGAATTACAATTAAACCACGCTCTTTCAGTTTCTTGATCAAATCAAGTATATGTTCGATCTCGCGAGCGGCGAGAGCGGCTGTGGGTTCGTCCATGATCAATACCGTGGGAGAAAATAGCAAAGCACGGGCAATAGCTACCGCTTGTTGTTGGCCGCCGGAAAGCAAGCCAACCGGAGTCTTGAGGCTCGGCAGTTTGATGCCCATTTCATCAAGAACAACTTTGCTTTGTTCTGACATAGTTTTGCGATCTAGCCAGCCCAATCCACGAGTTTTTTCGCGACCAAAATATAAATTGCTCACTGCGTCATGTTGCTTTGCCAGTGCCAGGTCTTGATAAATCATTTCGATACCCGCTTCCCTTGTTTCATGCGGACTGAGATGAGTCAGGCTCAAGTCATTGAGGCTGATTTCGCCACTATCAGGATGATAAACACCAGCAATTGTTTTGCATAGGGTAGATTTGCCTGCGCCATTATCGCCCACAATGGCCGTTACGGTGCCGGAAGAAAAACTTGTGGTAACACCTTGTAGGACAGTTGTGGCACCGAACATTTTTACTACCGATTGCAGTTTTAATTCGCTCATTGATTAGGCCCCAGCCGCCGCAGAAATGATGCTAAAACTAAAACAAGTCCAACAAATAAAGTTTGATAAAATGTGCTGATGGCCATTAAGTTGAGTCCATTTTGCAAAACACCAAGGCAGAGTATTCCTGCTAAAGTACCTGCGATTGCAGCCCGACCACCAAACAGATTGGCACCACCTAATACTACTGCTGTAATGGCAATAAGTTCGTAGTTCATGCCGGCAGAGGGATCGCCGGAATTGGTGCGAGCCATGAAAATAAAACCAGCCAAACCCGAAAAACAGCCGGCAAGCGAGAAAATAGCAAGTCGCAGGCGCGATACTTGTAGTCCCATTGCGTCAGAGGCGCCCGGATTGTCACCGAGTAGCAATGTATGGACACCGAATTTAGTGCGGGTTAGTAACAAGTAAGCTGCCAACATTCCTAATAACATAATTGCTGCTGGAAAGGAAAGCCCGAACCAGGTAGAGTCTGCAATTTTTGTCACTCGCTCATCGAGTCCATAAACAGGTACACCACCTGTTAAGATAAATGCCAGAGCCCGGTTAATGCTCAGCATACCCAGGGTGATGATAAAACTCGGTGCTCTTGTAAGATTAATCAAAAGACCAGTCGCCAAGCCGCATAACCCTCCTACCACTGTGGCTACGCCAATTGGTGCCAGTCCGGCCAGATGAAGATTTTGTATTGTCCAAGCAGTTACCACGCTTGATAAGGCCATGGTCGCCGCTGTGGACAGATCAATTGAACCGCCGGCAATGACGAAGGTGGCACCGACTGCCATAAGACCAATTACCGAGCTGGCGGTAAGAATGTTCATGATATTTACTTTGCTAATAAAGACAGGCGAGCTAAAAGCAAAGAAAATACTCATTACCGCCAGAAAGAAGAGACATTGCAGCAAAGATGCTTGATTAATATCGGATAGAAATTTTCTAGCGAACATATTTCAATAATGGATCCGAATTTGATTCCAGAACACTTTTGGTCAAAGTCAAAAGGGGTGTTTTTTCTGTTTTGCCGGAACATTGGTCATGCATGCTTTCTTTTGCCAATTCTACTGAACGTTTGCCAATTAAATATGGCAGCTGCGCAACAGAAGCAGTCATGCGGCCTGCTAGAATTGCTTTTCGGGCGTCAGGAACGCCGTCGACGCCGACCACGATTATCTCATTTGTTTTTCCGGCAGCGCGTATAGCTTCTACTGCACCTAATGCCATCATGTCGTTGGCGGCAAAGACAACATTTAAGTCAGGTGTTCTTATAAGAGTATCTGCAGCTATGTTTAATGCCCGCAGTCTGTCCCATTCTGCCGATACGGAGTTTACTATTATTGCTTTTGCCAAATCTTTTGCTAACTCGTTTTTGAATCCAGACACTCGATTGGCGCTGTTTATGTTTCCGACCGGGCCTTCTAAAATTAGTACTTTCGGTGCTGTCGATTTGCTGTTACTGGCAATAAATTGTGCTGCCCTTTCTCCAACTAAAATATTGTTGGTGCCAACGGAGAATGATAAATTTACACCTGATCTTTTTGCTTCCGCTACCGAGATCATCGCATCGAGTACGGCAACTTTGATGCCTTGGCTTTGCGCTTCACGCAGACATTGAAGCCCGACGCTAGTCGTGGTGGTGCACAGAACAATGATAGATGGCTTTTGCGAAATTGCAGTCTGACAAAGATTGAGGGGTTCTTCTTTTGCCTGATCACTCATAGCAGACAATACGATAGGCTTGACGCTGATTTCTTTGCTACCATCTTCAATGCCTTGTTTTACTATTTGCCAGTAAGGATTTCCCAAGGATGGCAGTATGAAAATATATTTCTCTACGGCGTATGCACTTATACATGTTCCGAACCATGCCATTAAGGTAGCGAAGAAAAACAAAGGTACTAAAGTTTGCTTCGGCATTCTTTTCAGCCTATAGATTCTGTTTGGTTTAGTGTGACCATTAGCGTACATATTGTAATAGGGGATCTTTCTTAGACTCTAATACATTCTTGGTTAAGATGAGCAAGGGCGCACGCTCTGTCCTTCCAACGCACTGTCCGTTCACGCTTTTTGTAGCGATCTGTACTGAGCGCTTACCAATTAAATAAGGCAACTGTGTAATTGACGCTGTCATGCGTCCGGCCAAAATTGCTTTGCGAGCGTCGGGAACACCGTCCACACCCACTACTATTATTTGATTGGTTTTTCCTGCTGCTCTGATAGCTTCAATTGCTCCAAGCGCCATTACATCATTGGCAGCAAAAACTGCGTTTAAGTCGGGAGTCTTTGCCAATGTGTCGGCAGTGATAGTAAGGGCCCGCAAACGATCCCATTCGGCTGATATGGAGGCGACTACCTTAGCCTGTGGGAGTATTTTTGCTAGTTCCTGTTTGAACCCAGCGACGCGGTCTGTGCTGGGAGGGCTTCCCATTACGCCTTCTAATATAAGTATCTTTGGCGCCTGGCTTGTAGTGGTGCGAGAAATAAACTGTGCAGCTCTTCTTCCAATCATAGTGTTATCGGCACCGATTGTGAACGATAGGTCCACTCCAGAATTCTTTGCTTGATCCACAGAAACAGTGGCATCAATATCTGCTACTTTAATGCCTTGCTTTTGTGATTCGCGAAAACATTGCAGTCCTATGGCAGTAGTCTCAGCACCGAGGACAATAATCGCCGGTTTCTGAGAAATAGCAGCCTCACAAAGATTTAGATCTTCTTCTTTCGCCTGATCGTTATTAGGTGACATTACTATCAACGATATGCCGGCTTCCTTACCAGCATCCTCAATCCCTTGCTTTATCGCTTGCCAATATGGATTTCCGATCCACTTGAGAATGAATATATACCTATCGCTAGCGTATGTATTAGAGCATAGTGCAAAGAATACTAAAGAAAATACCAAGAAGCACAAAGGTAAGGAATGGCGCATCGTAGAACCCTTATAAGAGGCAGTAAGTCTAAATAACATAGTTTAGCTTAAAGCCTGCTGTATATAGCAATCCCTAAGAGGATGTAATGGCTTTTCACTTGCATAAGCCTTGCTAAGAGAATGTTAGTGCACTAACATAGTCAAAATGAATTCTGTGTAATTTCTTGTCTAATTCACTTAATAAGCATGGCCCGTCAAGCAAAAATTCTTACCTTTGATTCGTCGATCGTCTTTGTTCTTTCGGTATTTTTGCTTAGCATCAATACATGTCTGGCCAGATATAGCTGGGATAATTTGGATAGACAAATAGAGAATAAGATCTATCAACTAAATGTTGGTATAAAAATCAAATTGAATAATTCGCTTTGGGTGCAAGTGGCGGGTACTTCATCAAAGCAGCAGTATTATGTTTTTGCGACCAGTCGAGACGATAAGGGTTATCAAATTATTGGGCATGGATCCTGCTTTCCAGTATTTGTTGCTAAGCAGGGGAAAACATTTTTCATTACCAGCAATCATGTCTTGGACAATGTGAGATTGATAAAAGAAGAATGCGAAATGTTTTATGCTGCTCTGGCGCTTTATGCAAAATGTTCCACAGCGGTAGGAAATGAGCGCTTTCAAGACTTGCTTAATATCATTAACTTAAGCCATAAAAAAAACTGTAATGACGCTGAGAAAAAGCTCTATCAAAATACGGTTAATGATATTTGGGATTGTTATGATAAGTATTTGTCTAAACATGCTGACCCCGCACGATTGCTATTTAATAGATATAAAAAAATAGCAGCAATTGAAACTAAGGGTGCTGATTTTTTGCACATTGTCGGACCAGCTACACAATCGGCTATTGAGGCAAAAGTTTATAGAAGTGCCAGGGCTAATGATCCAGATTTATGTGTTTTGGAAGCAGTTGCGCCCGGCGCAATAACAAATAGTGGCCGGGGCTTGCAGTTGGCAGCTAGCAAGCCATTTCAAGGTGAGGAGATTCAAGCAATCGGCTATCCTATTAATAAGGCAGATTTGCCGCGCAAGCAATATTATCGTCCTACTTTTAGCACGGGAAAAATTACTAAAGTAGCGCCTCATACGTTCCAATTTAACGCGCCGATTACCAAAGGCAATAGCGGAGGGCCGGTTATCAACCAGCAGGGAAGAGTTGTTGGGGTAGTGACGATCAGGGCAGTCACACCGCAAGGAATTGTTTTACCCAATTGTGGTGGAGCTGTAAACATAGAGGAGCTTAAGTCCTTTGTTCCGCAATTGTTTAATAGATAATGTTTAGAAATGCAGGCGGACAATGTACAATTTTGCAGTGGATGAAGTGATGAAAAATTGTTTTTTTATTCTTAGTTCAATTGCCTTAGTGCTCAATTGTTCTGCTTGTATTTCTATTGATGCTAGTACCCAAAATACTGAGCGGAATATAGTAGTGGGAGTTCCTAACGTTTCGCAAAAGACCAAGCATGAATCAGTTGAAGCCAAGCAAAATAATTCAGCAGCAGAAAATAAAACACTTTTAGGCAATATCTATAAGCCACCATACCCGGGAGACTATAAGTTAATTACAGTCGATACAGGTAAAAACATAGAAGAAATCTGGCAAGCGCGTGGAGAGGCTGGCAAATATGGTGGTGTATTGACAGTGTCAACTTTTGGCAGTGGTCCTAAGACTTTCAATTGTTGGGCTGCTGGTGACGCCGATAGTGGTGGTATTGCATCATTACTATATGAATCTCTATTGGATGTGGATCCCTGGACAGGGAAGTTTTATCCAAGACTGGCGCGTACTTTTACTGTTAGTCCAGATCATCTTGAATATACTTTCACTTTACGCAAAGGATTATTGTGGTCTGATGGTAAGCCACTTACTGCCGATGATGTCGTTTATACATTCGGCACTTTGATTGCTAAAGGTTTTGGCAATTCTAGTTCAAGAGACGTTCTCACTGTTTATGGACATTATCCAACAGTCGAGAAAATTGATGATTTGACGGTACGCTTTCACACCCAAATACCCTTTGCACCCTTTTTAAGCAGCTTGAGAGGGGCTATTGCCCCCAAACATATATTGGAGCCACTAACAAATAAATTAATTGCTGAAAATAAAATTGGCGAATTCAATAATTTCTGGGACATCAATTGTAATCCGGAAACTATTGTGGGCAGTGGTCCTTTTAAAATCCATCGCTATCTACCAGGGCAAAGAGTAGAATTAGTACCTAATCCTCATTACTCAATGGTAGATAAGAATGGGCACAGATTGCCGTATTTGGCTAAACTGGTTGACTTGATTGTACCGGACCAGAATACTCAATTGCTTAAATTCTATGCTGGTGATATCGATATGCTCGATATAAGAACAGTGCGAGGATCGGACGCGGCATTAGTAAAACAAAAGGAATCCTCAGGGGACTTCAAGCTCTATAATTTGGGACCTACAGACGGTACAATATTTGTGATGTTCAATCTTTGTCGGCGTAAAAATCCAAAGACCAATAAATTTTATCTTGATCAAGTTAAGCAAAAGTGGTTTAACAATCAATATTTTAGACAGGCTGTTAATCATGCTGTCGATCGCAAGCGTATGGTTGACAATATTTTGCGCGGAGTTGGTTATGAATTATTTACAGCTGAGCCAGAAGCTTCGCTTTATTTTGATCATAACCTTAAATCTTTTCCCCAAGATCTCGACCTTGCTCAGAAATTGCTCCAAAAGGGCGGCTTTCGCCTGAAAGACGATACGCTTTACGATGAACAAGGAAATCGGGTTGAATTGACCCTTTATACTAATGCTGGGAACTCCACGCGGGACGCGGTTTGTGTCATGATTCAAAACGATCTTAAAAAGCTTGGTATTAAAGTCAATTATCAACCAGTGGACTTCAATATTTTGGTAGACAAAGCAAGCAATAGTCTCGATTGGGAATCCATAGTGATGGGGCTTACCGGCAGTCGCCTGGAGCCATATGATGGCGCTAATGTCTGGAAATCTAATGGACGTTTGCATATGTTTGATCAGCGCTTGCCAGACAGCGCTGGCAAAATCAAAGTGACGGACGCCCGAGATTGGGAAAAAGAAATAGACCAATGCTTTGATCGTGGTGCCACTACTTTTGATATCGACAAAAGACATCAATATTTTGATCGTTATCAGCAGATAGCTTATGACGAACAGCCATTTATTTATTTATTTAGTAATTTGGATATTACAGCTGTCCGTAATCACATCGGCAATTATATGCCTACAGTGCTTGGCATAGGACTGGCTCCTCGCGGTAGCATGCATAACATAGAGGAGATCTTTATCAAATAATGTCCATGCCAGTGTATATCTTGAGACGTGTATTGCAAGCATTGCCGCTTCTTTTTATTATCTCTATTATGAGCTTTACTATGATGCGCCTGGCTCCTATTGATCCACTTGCATATTTAAAAGCTAATCCGGCTATTTCGCAGCAGACTATTAAAGCCGAAGAAGAAAGATTGGGTTTAAATAAGCCGCCAGTTGTTCAATATTTTTTGTGGCTGAAGAATTTACTCAAAGGCGACCTTGGTATTTCTACTTCTGGTGGTTCAGTAACTACTTTGCTAATACAGCGAGCCGGAAATACGCTCTTACTAGGGATAGCCACGGTATTCTTTACCTGGCTTATTGCTATTCCAGCCGGTGTTTACGCCGCTGTTTATCGGAATACTTTTATTGATCGTTTGCTTAGCATTCTTACTGCTATTGGTATGTCTATGCCTACTTTTTTATTAGCCCTTTTGTTATTGATGATTGCTACCAAAACGCATGTTTTGCCAATTGGCGGTTTAACCAGCCAAGACTTTTTTGAGCGAGATATATTTGGTAAATCTATAGATATTATTCGTCACCTGATTATACCGGTGACAGTGCTAACATTAATTGGTTTGGCCGGTGTGCAAAGACAGATGCGGGCAAGTCTGCTTGATGTATTACAAGCAGATTATGTGCGCACAGCCCGGGCTAAAGGACTAGCCGAACGCGGCGTAATTTATGTACATGCTTTAAAGACAGCAATAAATCCACTAATTACATTATTTGGTTTTGAGTTTGCCGACCTGCTTAGCGGGGCTGCTTTAACAGAGACGGTATTGGCTTACCCTGGTCTAGGCAGGCTTACGCTGGAAGCAGTGCAAGGCAAAGATATGAATTTAGTCATGGCAGCATTAATGCTAGGAGCAGCAATGCTTATTAGCGGTAATTTACTGGCAGATATTCTTTTGAAATTTGCTGATCCACGCATTACTCTTGAGTAAAAATTGAGGAGAATTGCATAAATGGCATTGAGCCAAACAATTGAAAAACCCACGGTAACGGAGGCAAACAACTATCAAGTTGCTTACCATAAATTATGGCGATCAAAGCCAGCTTGTATTAGTGCTCTAGTTTTGGTCATTTTCTATTTAGTGGCTGGATTAGGTGATTTTTTTGCACCATATAGTATGGGCTTTAGCGATCCTGATTTAGCTAATGCTCCGCCGACCCAAATACATTTTCTTGTAGGGCGGGGATCAATTTCGGGGCCTTGTGTTTATCCAATTGAACGCTCATTTGATGTTGAAACTTATAAGCAAATATACGGCGAGCAAAAGACAGTTTGCTTACCGGTAAAGTTGTTTGTTAGGGGAGAAAAATATAAATTGTTTGGATTAATACCAGGTGATTTGCATTTATTTGGTGTTGATTCGCCCGGGCGCATATTTCTTTTGGGCGCGGATATTAATGGCCGCGATAATTTTTCGCGACTTTTATTCGGCGCCCAAAAAAGCCTAACTATAGGCTTCTTAGGCTTATTAATCATGTTTCCGGTCGGTATTATATATGGAGGCATATCCGGATTTTGTGGTGGCTTAATTGATAATGTGATGATGAGAATTGCTGAAGCAATTATGTCCATTCCTGGATTTTACTTGTTAATTGCTCTAGCGGCTTTATTGCCGGCTGGTATGAGTAGCACACAACGCTTTGCTTTGATTACAGTCATTTTGTCATTTATTGGTTGGGCAGGATTGGCGCGGGTTATACGGGGCATGGTATTGAGTATTAGGGAGCAAGAATTTGTAGAAGCAGCACGCGCAGTGGGACAACCAGAATGGAAAAATTTGCTTTTACATGTTTTGCCCCAAACAACTAGCTTTGTCATTGTGGCAGCTACACTGCAAGTACCTAGTTTTATTCTCTCAGAAAGCGGACTTAGTTTTATTGGTTTAGGAATTCAGCAACCAGACGCGAGCTGGGGTAATATGCTTAAGGCTGCGCTTGATAATGCTAATGATCTTTATAATCAGCCCTGGCTTCTGGCTCCCGGGCTACTAATATTTTTGACTATTTTGTGTTTCAATACTCTGGGCGATACTTGCCGAGATATATTGGATCCTAAAACATGATGACTTATTCAGTTCTTCAATGGTCAGTTTTTCTAATCGTATTGTTTATGGCTGTCGTCATTACGCTCATTGGCTTAAAGAATCAGCGTGGCAAGGCAGCATTTTTATGCGGTGACTGTCGTTTTAATAATGACCAAGACTGTAAGAAGAGTGAGCGCCCGCATGCTCTAGTGTGTACAAGCTATAGAAGACAAGGCGTTTGAGGGTTACAGAGCAATTTTAATCTGACTCTTGATAACTTTCATGTTATATTACACTTTTCGTGCACCGTTACCGTTAATAGATTAATGCCCAGTTTAGTCAATTGAGTGTGAGGTTTGCCAATGCCTAATATTTTAATGCAGGATGCGGGTAGCACTCGCAATCCTAGTCTGGCTCCGATGCTTTCGTTATTTCCTGGATTAGGACAAATCTATAATGGACAGGCTCGCAAGGGGCTTTTATTCATAGCTACGGCAATGAGCTATTTATTTGTTTTTGTTCTTATGGCTTTTAATCGTAGTCTTATAGATTGGCTTAAGACTTTTGGACAATCAGTTCATATGAGCCCGAATCCTTCTTTGGTTTCTGCTCTGGCAGAATTTCATTTTGGTTCCAGTTTATCTTTTATTGTCACCAGTTTATTTATAGCTTTTGTTATTTGTGCGATGCATGATGCTTATGAACATGCGAGGTTTTTGCAATGGAAAAGTATTTATGCTGATAATGCCCTTGAAATAACCGAGGCAACAAGTGGCTCTTATTTACTGCATTTTATGGCCATTATTGTTTTCTTCATTTTGGCCGCTTTTTTCTTTAGACAAAGTCCGGTTCAGCATGTTACTTATATTGAGTTTGTGCCAAACCAAGTGCCGACAAAGAGGGTCATCTATACACCATATAAAACCGATCAGCGTTCAGATACTGGGGGTGTGCATAAACCTAAGCTTGTCGTTCCTGCGACAAACCCGCGCGGCAGTAATGCGAATAAAGTTGCTCAGCCTGCAGTCCACGCTGGTGTGCATGTGCCTCAATTTCATCCAGTTTTAGCTAACAATCCAGTATTATTGAATAAGACACTGCCTGTGTCTCCCGTGTCACAAAAGATAGCGATGAATCCTGTTCTGCCAAGTTTACGCCAAACTGATATGTCGCAACCAACGCTGCCTACCCTCGTGCCGCAACAGAACCACAATCTGATTTCTCCGCCGCAACCGTCAGTGACAGATAGAGGTAACGCGGTAGCCAAGATAGCTCCTCCTCAACTAACTAATAGTGCCGGTATCAATAACGGTACTATAAATAATAAGGTTCCACAGCCAATTAGTTCTAATAGTGGTGATAAATATATTCCGATGCCAACCAATCTTGGTGGCGGCAAGTCGTCGGCGCAAAATTCTGCTAGTAACAATTTCACAAATATTGGTCCAACAAGAATGACTAATACTGTTGGTGATTTTGGCAAGCCCGGAACTGTAGTCCGTCCGGTTGTGCCTGGATTTGGTGATCCACGCGCTATGACTGATGAGCGCAGCAATGGTAATCCTATGGCGAATACAAACACTCATGGGCCAATTTCTATTCCAGCCGCGCCTGTAGATTTTGGACCATATATGAATGATTTGCAGCGCCGTATAAAGCAAAATTGGTTTCCACCTAAAAATCCTGAATCGAAGCGTGTAGAAGTTATTTTTAAAATACATACAGGTGGTGAGTTAACAGATCTGCGCATGTATCAATCGTCTGGTGTCGATATGGTTGATCAAGGTGCCCTAAGAGCTGTGCAGAATGCCGCTCCTTTTCGTCCTTTACCTAAAGGGGCGTCTGAGAGTATCGATATTCAGTTTACTTTTGACTACAATGTTTTTGGTGGCAGTACTGGAGTTTTTAGACGATATTAAATTTCGGGTGCTCTCAAAATCGATTATGTCCAGTAGGGGGAAGAGGTGAGTGAATTTAAAAAATCGGTTGAGTTGAATTGTTCTTTTTGTAGTAAATCAAAAGACTCGGTAAAAACACTTATTGCCGGACCAGGTGTATATATCTGCGACGGGTGTGTGCAGCGGTGCAATACAGAATTGCGAAACGAACAGAATCGACCGAAGGAACTTACGACAGATCGATTAAAATGTTCCTTCTGCAAGAAGAATGGAACCCTGGTAGAAAGATTATGCGCTGGTCCTAGTAGCTATATCTGTAATGAATGTGTAGACTTGTGCAACGAAATTTTGGATGAAGTTTTAGACCAGAAAAACAAATAGCGAGATATGCACTATTGAGCTATAGCTCAAGCCCCCCTGCCGGTTCACTCACCGGTCCCAGAGGGGCTTGCTCCCGTACTTTCAAGAGTTCAAACCATTGATCACCTTAAGACCGCCAGAACGCTTTCGCTTTAGAAAATTAAACTATATCGGGGTGTAAT